>Ga0209499_1000033_pt1 | contig 104990 bp, 106 predicted proteins | sample C_130208_EF_Meta_FD_187306 | JGI IMG/M metagenome (GOLD analysis project Ga0209499, IMG submission 187306) | Freshwater microbial communities from Lake Croche, Canada to study carbon cycling - C_130208_EF_MetaG (SPAdes) (version 2) | ecosystem: Environmental > Aquatic > Freshwater > Lake...
CAATTTGAAACTTTTTCTTCTTAAGAGACTTTTTATTACCATTTTTATATTCCATTACTGCTCATCATATACTTTTTTTCCTACTTTTCATACATTACTCTACTTTTTTACTACTACTACTTTTTTTAAGTTTTAAAATATTTGGTATCTATTTAATTTTATCTGAATTACTCAAAGTAAGTATGAAGTGGAGACTTAGGAATTTCTGACCAATTACACATATTAGTATTATTATCCCTGCAACAATAACTATTGCGGCGATCACACGTATTCTTCTCAGAAGGGTTCTTAATAGTTAGCTTCTCAACTTTGTCAAGCATAGTAAGGCCACATTCAATAAGCTCAAGAAAGTGTTCACGGTAATATACATCATTTAGTTTTGAGGCATCCACAATTACACGTGGCATTGCAGGCAAAGAGAATTGAATTTTCTGGTAACCATCCTCATCTAGACTAAGGTTCTTAAGAAGCAAATACACATAATCGCAAACATTATCGCGGGTCATTTGATATGCCTTGTGCTTAAGAGGATCGCCATTGTCTTTGAATGTAACCTCAAACACACTATCATCTAGATTCTTTACAATATGCACAAGATCATCAAGGGTAGTGGTGGTGGAATCCTTAACCAGGTGAATACGGATAAAAGTATCAGAGTAAGCCATTATAACAGTATGCTAACATATACTGCTGTGATGGAATCAATTTTTATAACACTATTTATTGTCTGAATGAGAATCTACTATTATCTTTTATCTCCTGAACCTCTTGGGTCACTTTTTTCAAAACATCAGGTAAAGTCCTTAGTGAATCAAGTCTTAATGGTTGAATTCTATTTTTAAAAACTAGTTCATCTAAACTGGGACGAACAGGAATAAATGTCTTTGCGCGGATTTCTGCTTTAAATGAATTGTATGCCGATGGCGGATCTTGAGGAACATTCCTAGAATTCCTATCAAGCCTTGAAGCATAATTTACATTATAAGCCCCTGCAGTATTTGCAGATGCTGTCTGAACTGCTAGTTTTTGTGGAGTAACTAAATTATGTGCAGTTCTATTTAATAGATACATTTCACTTCTTAATTTCTCAGTTACCTCTTTTGCCCTTGCTGTTGCTGCATTGATTGCCCAAAGTTTCTCCTGAATACTAGAAATATCTGTAATTGTTGAAGTAATACTATAAGCATTATTTAGTAGAAGCAATATTGAATTTGCATCTGCTGCAGAGTTTATAGTTTTTAATTCTTTTTGAATAATATATGCTAGGTTTCCAAGTATTGTATTTGAAGCCCGTTTTGATATTGCCACTCCAGAGTGGGCAGACGTATTATTAGTTACTTTTGTAACTGTTGATAACATTGTTGTAATAAATGATAAAGATTCTAATGCACTAGTTAGAATAATTGGTTCTGGTGTTATAGTATTTGTATATGCAGTATTAAGATCTATTATAGAATTTGACACAAATCTAGCATTACTGGCCGAAATATCCGCATTAGTTGCTAATATTCTTGCTTGAACTGGAGAAATTGCTGCTGCTGCTGCTGCGGCTGCAACTACTGCAGCTTCTGCTGCTATAGCCGCATCGGTTGTGGTAGTTGCTGCTGCTACCACTAACGCTCCAGCAGCCCTTGCATTTGCCGCCGCCGCTGCTGCTGCTGCTTCTACACCATCTGTTGCAATAGTATATGCCGAATATGGATTATTATTAGGTATTGCAATTATTTGCCTGTAACCAATCATTGTTGATGCGGCCTTTATAAGATTATTTTGAACTGCGTCTCTAAAAAACATATTTAAATCATTTGATCGTGCAATAGAATCAAGGGTGTTAGCGTAGTTTGTTACTGAAGTAATTGTTGGAGTAATATCACCTGAACCTCCATTTATCTTTGAAATAAGAAAATTTAAAAATGTAACAGCTTTAGATGCAACTTGTATTGCACATGTAAGGGTAATACTTGGAATATGTTGTGTGACAAGTGTTTCTTTGCCTGATATTTCTGACAATGGAAATGATATAGCTTGAGCAACGGTTCTTGAGAATGTATTAATTGCTGCAAGTAGTTTTAAATTCGCGGTAACGGATGAAGACTTCACTATTGCATTATTTATAAGGCTTTGCGTATTTGTTATATATGCCTGAACATTTCCAGAAGCATCATTTACTCCATCTTGAGCCCTATCCTCAAAACGCCCAACCATTGTTGATATTGTAGAAGGAACTTCCATATGTAATGGATTTATATATGGATACGTATTTCCTAATTGCATTACTGTGCTAAGTGTGCTTATTCTATCAAGCCGAATCTGCGATGCCTCTGTAGTTAGAAATGCAGAATAAGATGCATCTCTACATGCCTTTTCAATTGCATATGCGTTTGTATATTCTGTATTAACAAGAGTTGCTATATTTTGATTAGCATAATTTATCTCATTTGCCCCATTAATATAGACAGTTGCGGCAGAAACTGTTGTGGCTGATGTTGGTAGAAGGGTTCCAGAGTTCTCTAGTTCTATATTTCGTATAGCATAATTTGCATCTTGCCTTGAAGTTATATCTGCTTGATTTGCAGTAAAGCGTAACTGTGCATTTATTAACTCTTGGGAATCATTATAATATGGACCCAGTTGTGCCAATAATCCTGTAGGATATGTATTTGTTATATCTAGAGATACTGCACTACCAACTTGATTTCCTGCAAATGAGGTATTCATCTATCTTACAATTATAAAATATAATTGTGAGCTATAAGAATAAATATGTCGGAAGCTAGTATTACATTAATATGCAAACATCATACCAGCACGTCCTCCATAAATGCGCAAAATATTATATGTCTCTGCATAACAAAAAACATTATATCTATCTACAACATTATCGGTTATACTTCCAGTTTTACCATGGAAACCAAGTGATATTTGTAATCTAAGAATCTTATCTAAATTTGCTTCACCCATTGGCATAGAAAAGGGGGTCAAACCATTTTGTAATCCAAATGGAATATTATAGAAATATCTATTTAACCATGGTGCTTTTCTTTGTTCAATTGACGGAAAAAAAGAACGAAAGAGTGATACATTTTCAGTGCTGTATCGTGTAAGAGTTTCTGAATATTCTAAAGAAAGCCACCTCAATGGCTCAGAGAATCTAGTTGAAAATCCTGGACGTAAGGTTCCATAGAATCTCTCATCTAACCCAGTAGCATCTGGCCACCAGGGTGCAAATGGTGTTATAGAATTACTTAGATCTCTAGTTGCAAGAAATGGTGCATTATATCCTGGTCCCTCATATTTCTGACAGTAAAAGAATATATCTCGTGTAGGATTTGGAATAACAAGTGGTATCCTAGTATAAGGTGTATTCTGAGTATCAACCGGGTCAAAAGTGTAATGTTGAACTACTGGAACCTGAATATCTGCTATACGAAATCTATTTGCCTCTGCCTTATCTAAGTAAATATATTCAACTAATAAGTATGCATCTGTCATAGATAGTTGAGATGGCATATTTACCGATGATGGGTATGCAGAAACTGTCTGACCAGGTGCCCTTACTGGCTCTAATCCTGGTATTGCGCTGCCAGATATATCTGAATAGTAAAATTTTGAATTTAACATCGGCCATAGAGAGCCTCCTGCAGCATTCGTTTGAATTAGCTTACCATTTACATCTACCTGTCTTGACTGTGTATAGAATAGGTTAGTTATAGGATTAAAGTTAAGAGTAATACGAACCTCATCTATATTTAATGCATCAATAGGCAAGAAACATCCTGGATCACCTCTAGAGAACCAAAAAGGTAGATTAACAACCACCTGTTCGGAAGTAGTAGTATTGCCAAAGGAAGTATCTGTAAATCCATTATCTTTTCTTAAAAGCTGCCTACTAGATTCTACTGTCTTTTCTAATGGGGTCTGAAATTCATCCAGAATTTCCATAAGTTGTCCTGGAATTGTATCTGAGAGAACCCCACCTATATGTAGCTGAGCTTGATTGACTAAATTATGCCCAAGGGAATTAGTCCAACCAAAATGAGGTCCAACAAATGTGGGGGTCTGACCATTTATCTTTGTTGTTTGGGCTAATGTCTGAGGTGTCTTAATATCTGGCATCTGAACAACTAAGAATACTCTGGCGATAATCTCACCCTGCACAGGAAGGCGTGCTAGAGCAATCTTACCAAAATCTGGCTTTGTATCAAAGTCTATTCTTGCCCATGCTGTTCCAAATCTACCTGCCTTTACTATAACTGTTACTAAAGAATCAATACTTGGTTGCCCCTTCGGAGGCTGTAATCTTTCATCTTGCATTCCTGTAGATATGATTTTTAGTAAGCTCGCAACCATCTATTTCTCTTTGCCTATTTTGTTTATGTATTATTTACGGTATAAATGTCTATTAGTGTAGTTATTTCAAAATAAGTGAACATTCTTCATAGTTATTATAGGTTTTTTCCATACATTGCTTAAATTCTGTTATTTTATCTATTACAGGCTGCAGAGGCTGAAGAGGCTGTAGAGGCTGTAGAGGCTGTAGAGGCTGTAGAGGCTGAAGAGGCTGTAAATAGGGCGCTGGTTTACTATCAAAGATATTATGAGCAATTGAGCTTCCTATACCAAATCCAAACCCCTGTTTCATACTACTAAACAAACTTGGATGTTCATTAATAGCTAGCTTATTCTGCAGAATAGGTTTATGTGTATCAGGTTTGTTTGTTGATCTTGGCATATATACTATTATCATATTATTTTTAAGCGCCAGTTTGTAATATTCGACGTTCTAAAAATTAAAGCCAATTACAAGAACATATTTATGCACAGATTACTCGATGTCGCTATTAATCAATAAAGACCTTGTTACATATTCCATTGCCAAAGCGAACCCATTGAAAGGCATATACAAATACATGCACCTCCCACTCTGTATCAGATGACCCTGCTGGGGGCTTAACATTTAAGGTGAGTCTTAATGAATTCAGACGACTTGCATTTATTGTTCCAGTTGGGTCATGTTCTCCTGGATTTTTTGCAAAAGAATATCCATAGAGAAATGCGTCATATGAGGTCTTACCGGATTTATGAGCCCTTGCAATCTGAGATCTAAACCATGATTCATCCTGTTGAATAATATCCTGTCCGTTTGCCTGAATCTTTGCCGAAAGTAAAAGAGGCTCTAGAGGTGCAAACGTTGGGTGATAATCTTTTTCTAGTGTTGCACTATAATTAGTCCAGTCGTTATTCAATGTGACTGCTGCTTTACGCCTTAAGAACCAGACAATTTCTTCAACGGGGCCATTTGCTTCTAGCGGTAGTTGCACAGTTATCATGTCATTGCCAGACTTATTCACAAGATATTTTAGAGGCTCTGTAAAATCAAACTGCTGAATCTCACGAAAAGGCCGTTCAAATGGATCACGTAGTAACATCTCACGGTAAGGTCCATCAACAAAGATACCCTGGGTTAGAAGCTGAATATTTTTTAATTGAGGTTCATCTGCATATGCAGAAACCTGTGTTAATTTGTTAAATGATAAGGTATTATTAATTACTTGAAACGTCTTTCCAGTAGGCGTATCATCACAAGTCATCCTTGACCCTGATAAGACTCTAACAATCTGACTAAATTTCTTAAGAGTAACTCTGATCCGTATAGTGCCAGCACGGCATGATATTAATGGAAATGTTGCAGTTAGCTTCTCTCTTAGCATAGAAAACATAAGTGGAACTGTTACCCAACCTTCCTCAGTAAAAAAAGGATTTAGGCCATTTGCATTTTTAATATCATCTAATGACTTGAATCCAAGGGTATCTGCTAGGCCAAATTGACAATTCAAGTCAGGAAAAAGTAATGAACTTACATGAACAGAATCTCCAGTTATGCGTTCTAAAACTTGGTCATCTACTTCTAGTGTGGCCTCTTCTAGAATAGATGATCCTACAGAATTACAATATGTCCATAATTCTAGAGGCGTATAGGGAACTAATACCCCATTAATTAATTTATTTCTAGTTATACCAGTTAACCAATCTCCAAGTTGCAGTTGAATAAATAATCCACTAATCAAATCACCACAATTCATATCCCCCAATTCAAATGTAAATGTCTGACCAAATGTAGCAGGACCTTTAAATGTAAATTCTCTCATAACAGTTGATAGAGGTATTGTCCGTAGACCCTCGTCGCGAGTAAAGCGTGTAATATTTGCATTTAATGGAAAAAGAGTATTATCCTGAATATCACGTGATACTAAATCTAAAAGAGTAGTTGCAGAACCTTTCGGTTGTTTTGTTCCATATCCGTCCTTATGATTGATATCCATCTATCTATAACGCAATGTCCTATTTTTATTTGGTTCCCGTGCTTCCAAATCCACCTGAGCCACGCACGGTCTCAGGAAGAGAATCTACGTAAGCAACCTCACTAATATAGCCAAGTGCCGGTGCAATAACCTGAAATAGTCTGGTACCAGCAGTAACGCTCGTTAAATTAGAACCTACTGAAATCATAGGAGCCATTAGCTCACCGCGATAAGTCTTATCAATTATTCCACGTCCATTTGCCATAATAAAACCAGTCTTATAAATGGATGAACGAGGCTCTAGAGTAAAGTGACAGTCTTCTAGAATAGTAACCTCATCATCCATCTTAGAATACTGAACCATACGCGCCTTTACTCCTAAAGGAGTTAAAGTGGCTACTTGTGTAGGGTCTCTACTCACCACCACCTTCAAATCATATCCTGCATTATCAGGAGAAGGATGCTCAACCGTGCCTACAGGAGGATAAAAGGGCTTACCCTGCTCAGTTACCAGAAGTTCAAGACGATATGTTGCCATACATTAATCACATAAGTGATCACACTCAAATTTTTTAGTGTGCTTGGTTATTGTGTCATAAAATTGACAAAATGACTGCCTTATAATTAAGCATGGTAAGTATGATTGATGCAGATAAGTATTCGGATGCATACCCGTGGTTCATGAGGCGCAATGCTTCACCTATGCAAACTATAGAAGATGGTGCTATTATGAATATTCTCTTAACATTCTTATATTTTGGCTCTTATAGCTTAGAACTATATGTATTGTGTATTGGTACATTTATTACAATTCTAATAAACTCAATATATATGTTTTCATTAATTAGTGAGATTAATTATGAAAAGGATGTAGATGAGGATGCAATTGATGCAATAGATGAACTTTCACTGAAACAACGTGAGCATGGTGCCATGAAGTGTAGGTGCCTTACTGAAGAGGAAGAGGAGAAATTTTACATTCAACTTAATAAGGTAGTTGAAGATACTCATAGAAGAAACCAAATGAGAGCTGAATCTATTACAAGGACACCTACGTCAAGCAGTCTAGCTCAACAAGATGAAGATGATATGTATGCTGATATGCCACCATTGGTAGATATAGCAAGTATGAATCAGAATATTTTAAGACGACGAAATGTTGCTAGTATATTTGAACATAATAATATGCTAGAATCATATGATGATATGCCTGCACTTACCCCAGATGTGCCTGAGTTACGAGGCGTGTCTCACTTACCAGTCGTTAGAGAGATACTAGAATATTCTGAATCACACAAATTACATTCTACAATGGAGGATGTTGATTAATTATAATTAGCTAGTTACCAAACATTAAAGCACCCCTTTGATCTTCTATATTATAAATACCCCAACCAATTGTTACCGACCTCATGGTAACTCTTTTTTGACCCAGACGTGTAGGAAGAGTATCTGTAATATCCATCCATAGTGTCGGTTTATCTGCACTAGTAAAATTTACAGTTCCAGATGGCTTTCTCATTTCTGGAGCTTTAGAACCATATTGGGGACCAACGGTAAAAGAAATCCATGAAATTGGTATTCCAGGTGTTTTCTCCGCTTTAGTCCATGGTGATATTCGTTCCCATAAATTGTTGTCCCACGATTTTTCACGTTCCTTAGCAGCAATTAACAGCTGCATGGTATTGTAATATTCACCTGAGCCCAATGGGTTCTTCAGATTCCATAATTGATTTCTCTCAATGTTATATTCAGATTGAAAGAATATAAGAAGACTCTCAGCTGGATGTCGTCCATCTATACGTTTCGTTACATATGATGCACCTCCATTTCCAACAGCAACATAGTCAGATGGATCCAGACTCAACTTATTTTCAAATGGTCTTAAGAAGGGTATCTGAAAACTATTTTTCTTTAATAAAGCTTGTAAGTCCTGTCTAACATACCGCTGTGTCGTCTCAAGTGTAACTAAGGGTTTTCCAATCTGTTCTCTTGTTAAAGCTTGAAATCCTGTCTGATTACCACTTACATCAGTGAGGTTTAAATCAGATCTAGACCATGGTGCTGGCTTTGCGAGCTGCGACGATGACTCCACTAAATCTTCTAATCTCCTGAGCTTACATCGTATCCTGAATTTCTGACCGGGAAGAGAGACAAATGGAAACCCACCCTCATCTGGATGAGCACATCCAATAAGAGGAAGACGTAATGTAAGTTTCTTTGGATTTGCATTTCTCTGAATATCTAATGCTGAGCCTGAATGGCATCCCATTTCCTTTAGTGCGAGGGCTTCTTGGCTCAAGGAACTCTGAAGATGATACCATGCATACAAGAAATCGCCACTGAATTCCTGAAGTAAAAGTTGGTCCTGGTAGAATTGTATCTGTTCAAATAAAAATGCACCTATACCTTGAGTATATCCATAGGTCTGATTAGATGTATCTGAAATTATGTTTTTATAGTTTAATGCAGCTATGCTAGGTGGGAGCCATGTGGGTAATTCAACAACAAGTGCCGCTGCTATGAGAATATCTCCAAATATTTCCATTTCCCATTCAACAGTGCGACCGAAATCAATCATATTAAGAGGCTGTGTTTGCCTAGTCTCATCAATGGTAGCTGGCCAAGTTTTCATAGTATAAGAAAAAGGAACGTGTGCTGATTTATCATTACTCATAAAATAGACATCTTTATTTCCTCTAGCCACTAATTCTATTAATGACCCCTCTGCAGAGGTTGCTGGTCTATCCATCTATCTATGTGACCACATGTATTTTAGACTAGTGATTAACGCAAAAAATTGAACTGTAAGTCATTTTTTTAACGCTATACAATGCTGCTTGATTTAAATTCTGCATATCTTCTCAGAAATGAGAAGAGAAGAGAAAAGAGAGCCGTTAATGGAGCATGGGATTGGACTGCACAAGATAATCTTGCTTCATGTTTAGCACTTGGATTTGAAAGCTGGGCTTCTATGCTTGATCAGGGATTTAAAAGTCCAGATGAGTATATTAGTTTCCTAGAAGGAAATGTGTCACCGCCTGGTCCATGGCAACTATGCACAATAATTGCTAAGAAATATGGCCATCGTGATCCAGTAGCATACTGCCGTGGGTCTTATGAACATGGAACATATAAGGGGTTTATGCCATGTCCAATTGTATTACAGAAGTCAAAAGAACAACTAAAAAAGATAAGTGATTCTCTAGAAAATGAGATGAAGAGATTCCAGGAAACTGGTGAGGTAACACTTGGATTCAAGGATGATATCTTATATGCAAGGGTTACGGAAGTTGAATGTAAACTCAATGAATTCGTAGTTCAGCGGGCAGAAAATAATGCACTTAAGGATAAAATTCTAGTTCTAGAGAAATTTGTAAATAACCACAAGAATAGCACACGTGCTCTAGAAAATCTTCTTAATACACTGATTAAGCAAACAAGGTTACCCGTAGTTGATGAGGCTAGTCAATGTGATGAGGATGCAGATGATGTAGAAGATACAGAGGATACCGAGGATACAGAAGGGGGGAACTCAGAAAAAATAGATGAGATAGAAACTTACGATGATTCACTTAATGCCTTCTTCCTTCTTAGTGCCCTGGCTATTCTAATAGTATCCCTGCTGTATTCTATGCATAAAGACTATAATAGGTCATCTAATCAAGAACTTCTAGATAACCGTGCAGCATTTGGAACTAAGCTGTTAATCTAAGAAGTATTGAGTTTATAACAGTATTTGTCTCAGACTTAGAAAGACTTCTTGGACCAACTGTATTTGATGGAAAGGTATGGTTATTTATCTGTTCCTTAATATGAGCTAGCCTAGGCAGATATTCCCCATCAAATGACAAGAAGTAATGAGACTGCGGACTTTTTTCAATAGTATCTTTAAGATAGCATGTTCCTGCATTGACACCTACCCGTCTGAAAGCCATATGATATATCTCAGTAGACTTAACATACTTGAATCCAAATGGCTCAACCTTTTCATCTAGCTCTCTATTTTCATCCATTTTTACCCAAATCTGAAAGACACATGGGACATCATATGACACCTTATTTACCTCAAATGAGTCTTTAGGGAGTTCCTTTTCATGAATACAATGAAATTTAAGAGGAAATGCACTGTTCATACTTGGTTTCATAAATGATCTTGGTAATATGAATGCAATTACTTTAGCATTATTTGTGACAGCATGTTTGATGAAAGATTTCGCTAATGAGCCCTGGCTACCAAAGGGTGGATTTCCAAAATACACCTTTTCTCCATCAGTAATTGATAACCATTTTAAGAAATCAAGTTTCTGAATATTTGGTGCCCTTGGATCTATATCCATACCAATAGATTGAATCGTTCTCGGTATAAGATTAAGAAATGACCCATTTCCTGCAGATGGCTCTATCCACATATATTTCGATGCTTCTGGATATTTTGAAAGAATGGAATCTATACATTCCTTTGCTATAGATGTCTTAGTATAGAATTGGTCCTTGGTATTTTGTCGGAATTTGCCTGTATCTTGTTTTTGTTCAGTCATTACTATTATATGCTGGAAAAAACAATCAAATTTAATATAGCTTTTTATTTAGAGTAATTCGCTGTTAGGTGTATAAAAAATGAATTATCTATAATAATTATACTTATCACATGCCCCTAATTATTGTAGAATCTCCTGCGAAATGTTCTAAGATTCAAGGATTCTTAGGTCTTGGTTACAAAGTCATTGCATCAATGGGTCATATTCGTGGTCTCGTTCCTGATCTAGATTCTGTGGGACTAACCAAGAACTTTGAACCAACATATGAATTCTCCAAGGAGAAATCTAAAGCAATTGCTCAACTGCGCGCATGTGCAAAGGAAGCAGATTCAATTATTCTCTGTGCAGACGATGACCGTGAAGGAGAAGCTATCGCCTATAGTGTTGCAGTTCTCCTGAAACTAAATCCTCTAACTAATCCCAGGGCAGTCTTTCGTGAGATTACAAAGAATGCGGTCTGCAATGCAATTCAACGACCCAGGACAATTGATATGAATCGTGTAAATTCTCAACAGGCGCGTGCTATGCTGGATATGATGGTTGGTTTTACTATTTCACCCTTACTCTGGAAGCATGTGGGTGGAGGAACCGCCTTATCAGCTGGACGTTGCCAGACACCAGCGCTTCGCTTAGTCTGTGAGCGGGAACAATCAATTGAATCATTTAAATCTGAGTCATCGTGGCCTCTCTCTGGAACATTTACGGTTTCAGGTCAAATTACCGGTAAAAATTCTCATTGGCCTGGAACTATGATTGAGTCACTTGGAGATGAAGAATCTGCTCTAAACTACCTAGAAAATCACCATACGGACCCTAAGGGAAAAGTGAGGTCAGCCACAACTAAACCATGGACAGAGTCACCTCCACAAGCCCTCATGACTAGCACTCTACAACAGCAATCTAGTAACTTATATAACTGTAATCCAAAGAGGACAATGCAAATTGCCCAGAAATTATATGAGGCAGGTCATATTACTTATATGAGAACAGACCAGACAAATCTAGGTGAAGAAGCTATTCAATTAGCTAAAAGAACAGTGGAAGCCAGGTGGGGGAAACAATATATGGGTGAACTTAAGGCAAAGGTGCAAGCACCGCAAAAAGCTAAGGCTGCTTCTGCTAGTGCCTCTGGACAGCCGGCTACACCTGCTGCACAAGAAGCCCACGAGGCCATCAGGCCAACACATTTTGAGAATAGTCAATTACCTGAATCTGAAGACTGGTCTCATCAAGACAAGAAAATCTACCATCTTATCTGGCTAAGAGCAATTCAATCAATCATGGCTCAGGCCAAGGGAGAAGGGCGGACAATTGTCTTTGATCTAGAAGGCGATGATTCTGAACTACCTTGGGAAGCAAAGTGGAAGCGCACCCTCTTTCAAGGATGGAAGATTGCTGATGAGAAGGAAACTGAGATAATGCTTGCTGAAGATAAAGAATCCAGTGAACCTGAGGAATCAGCAGAGGCATCATGGAAACTTGCAGAAGGAATTAAGGATGGAGATGGTATAATATGGAAAACCTTGAAGGCAAAGCCCCAGGAATCCAAGCCCCAGGGACGATTTACCGAAGCCACTCTGGTGCGTGAGCTTGAAAAGAAGGGTATTGGTAGGCCATCAACGTTTGCATCCCTGATTTCCACCATTGTAGATAAGGCCTATATTGAAATTAAGGATATCCCTCAGAAAATTCAGCAATCTAAGACATATAGCTTGAACACATTGAATCAATGGCCTGCTACGGTAGAGGCATTCCAAATAAAAAAAGGTGGCGAGAAGGCTCGTATTGCACCAACCCCACTAGGGCTAACTATTCTTGATTTCACCTTGAAAAACTTCCCAGATCTATTTGCCTTTGATTTCACTGCTGCTATGGAGAATAAGTTAGATAAGATAGCAGAAGGCTCTGAGCCATGGAAGAAGGTCCTAGAAGATACATGGAAGTCATATAAGGATCGATATGAGACCCTGAAATCTAAAAGCGGGGGAACACAAGTAAATGCCAAGCGCAAGGAATTTAGCGATGGTCTAGTTGCAATTATGACAGGTAAGGGCCCCCTTCTTCTAAAGGAAGACCCTGTTGGTGATAAAGATAAGACTATATTCTATGGCTGGCCTCCTGGTAAACAATTACAAACGATTACTGAAGAGGAAGCCAAGAGCTTCATTGAAGAGAAAGGGCGACAGATGGCAGGGGATTCTATAGGTGAATATAATGGCCATCAGATTCTAAGAAAGAAAGGTCCATATGGACTCTATGCAGAATATAATGGAGTCAGGGTGAATTGTTTAGCAGATACTTCTCTAGAAGATATATTAGTGAAACTTCAGGCAAAACAGGAGAGTCCTGCTCGTGCCCTGGGACCATTCCAGATTCGCACTGGACAATATGGACCTTATCTGATGAAAACAGGCGCAACAGGAGCAAATAAAAAACCAGTCTGTGTCTCTATTCCAAAAGGCACCGACCTTGATACATTAACAGCTCAGCAAGCAGGGGAAATCTTTGAGGCAGGACTGAAAGCCAAAGCTGCAGGGGGATTTAGGAAGTTTAAAAAGAAGGGATAAATAATTAACGCCGAGCTGCGAAAGGGTTTCTGTTAAGTGCACGCCTACGCCAAATAATTCTATTATACAAATCACGGACATCATTTACAAACTTACTTATCATAGGCGTATGGTTAGGAATGATGAAATGCTCCTTCTTTCCATGTTGTTTAGTGTAACCATATAAGTGAACTAGATTACCAAGCACTTCAGTCTCAATTGACTCTATTTCCTTCTTATTAATTCCACTTACATAAGAGCAATGATGAAGTGGTGATTGCCCATAACGAGCATTCACATACCTTTGTCCATGTCGTCTACCACCAAATATTCCAGCCTTTATAGATATTTTTCCTGGAAGCCGAAGGGAGTGATTTTCAAATGCAGGAGTGGTAACATAATACGATGACATATTTAATAGGTAACAAACCTGTTTTTTAAAACAAATTCAATTTTTTCAGTAAGTATATCAGTTATTAGGGATTAAATTGATGATTAAAAATTGAATTATTTTTTACTAAATACAAACTGTATAAAATGTTTAGAATTACTTGGTATTCTCTAACTACAGGGGCAAGTGGCCATGGGGAGAAATTTACTAAGACAGAACAAGAGGCAAGGGAAATAGCAGATAAACTTAATAAAAAAATTCCATATATTAAGCATACCATAGAAAAAGAGTCCCTTACTCTTGATTTAAAGGGTCATAGATGTTCGTATGGTGATCTAACATTTGTTGCACATGCATCACCTAGTCCCAGTCCAGCTGCAACACCTATTACAATGTCTTCTCAAGAGCCTTCGGTTTCTTAGCAGCCTTCTTTGGTGCTTTCGGCGAAGGAACCGTCCCTCCTGCCGCAATGATTGCAGAATCTTTCTGCTGCTTTAGTAACTTTCTCTTACGACACCAAGCCCCGAACTCACCCGTTCCATGAGGAGGCATTGGTCCAATATCTGATTCCTGGATTGGCAACTTTTTTTCTAGTTGTTTTGCTGCATTCATAGCGAGTCTTATAGTCCAGTCATCATCTCCACGCAGGGTGCCTTCCATACAAGCCTTAGTTACTGCACAACGAGCCCAGAACTCATCATATTCTATTTTTTCTTGAGCTAATTCATCATAATACCACTTGATATCAGATTGAGGTATTTGCATCTTATGTAGAATATAATACTCACGAATAGATTCAAATGCCTCCATTGCTTTAGTTAATGGAATATCAGATCGTGGTAAAGGAGGAATCTGGAACTTAGAAACTTTTATGAGCCTACGAACAACTGGTTGAGATATCGGCAAGGCGGCAGCGGTAGGAGTAGGCAGGGGCGCAGGGTTCTTTAGCTTAATAACTCTTCTTGCGAGCATTATTATAGATGTTAAGCAATATGAAAAATTAAATGTCAATTTTTGTTACCTAAATATTATCTATATATAATATATAAGATGGATACACTTCTTGAAAATATTAGAATACTAGAAGCATTACTAGAAACAAATATTTCTGCAAAGGATGACTTAGAAATACGAGCAGAGATAAAAATATTAGAAAATGAATATAATAAACTCCAGAAACAAAATACTTGAGTAATTAGTATTAATCAAGTAAAAAATATAATCCAGACATAAATAATTGTTTTACATAGTTGCAGCTACAAGTGCCTTCTGGTCAGTATTGTGAAGCCAGCCTCGCAGCTCAGGCTCAGAGTAATGCAGCTGCTTAGAAGCAAAGGTGACCCAGCGACTAGTTGCCTTAGAACGACGCTCTGCAATAGGAATGGAAGGATTCTCATCAGTTACCTCGGAAAGAAATGCATGATACCAGGTTGCCCAAAGTGTCATGCACTTAGAATAAGAAGGACCAGAACTAGTGGTAGCGCTTAGAGCAAGAGACGAATTGCGCAAGTTAACTAGTGCGCGTGCAGCAGAATCAAGTGTAAAAGGCTTAATACTAGAATTCTGACTACGAGTAGAAACCATAGTGATATGCTTTATCAATCTAAATGACTACATTCAATTTTTGAAGGTAGTTTGGGAAATATTGAATGATCTTTTCCTAATATTAGTTCAATCCAATAAACAACAGTAGAATAACACGTTACGCGTATAAGATTTTCACCATTTGCTATTTTAGCTTCTAAACCATTAAACATTAAATGACACTTGGATAATTCCTTATTTGGCAAACATGCCTTGTGTGCTTCTCTGAGACTTGTATAATACATGTATTCTATTGAACTAGACGTAATATCTTGTTTAATAACACGGTATTGAGGTAACATATATATTTTAAGAAGACAAAGTTTAGACCAGTGCTTACCGGTTAAAATTGATCACTACTGCAAGGTAAAGGGTAAGCACATACAATAATGCCAATATCAGAAAAAGATATTCTTGATACCCTGCAGCATATTCAGGATGAAATTACATCTACAATAGAGGATCTTTCCTCTATAAAAAAAGAAATGGAAGAAAAGGAATCAGAAGAATCTGAAAGAGTATTTAAATTTATCTTCAACATACAACATTCTGGATTTTCTCAACAGATTAATATTGAAGAGTGTATTAAGAAGCACTTCAGATTCTCTAAAGAGAAGGCTGAGAAGTTTCTGTTTAACTATATCGAGCAACTTCATGAACTAACCGCAAAATTCAGTGCATCATTGCCAATTATTGCACCAGTAGTTGCACCAGTAGTTGCACCAGTAGTTGCACCAGTAGAAATAACTACTAGTGTAAATACAAGCGAGGTAAAGAAGAGGGAGGGTCCTAATCCTTATTCTGAAATGACCCCAGAAGAGCCTATAATTGCAAAGGCAAGGAAATCAAAGATACGTGTAGATTTGCCTCTTGAAGGGAATAATGCAATCGCAGTGCCACCAAAGCGAACTATTAAAATAAAAAAGACATCGGATGGTATTAAGATCTGGAATTCCTTCCTAAAGGTTGTGAAAGCAGAAATTGAATCTACTGGTAGGCAAATAACATATGACGAGTTAATGAAGGAGGCTAAAATGATGAAGGAAGCGGATAAGAGTGCCTATGATCTGTTCTCATCAACATGGTCACCAGATGATGAGAGTCTACCTAGTAATTCCTGAGCCTCAATATATTCATTTGATTCCAGTAAAGACAATGAAGTCCAACCAGGATTCATGGCAGCCTTTAGTGCAACTGGATTTTTTGATTCTATAGCTCCCCTTAAAATAGACTTTTGAGAATATAACATACCAGAATAATATTCTTCCCCTTGTTTAACATGATATATTCTGCGCCGAATAGAATTTGCCAAGAGACGTAATTCCTGAGAATCACATACATCCTTAATGATATCTTCTAGAAGACTAAGGCGGTCATTATCTGTATTTCCAAGAAGATTTATCAATTCCTTCTCAGTATTATTTATAATGGGCAAATACCTACATTGGAAACTTGCTTTTAACTCTAGAAATTGTTGAAGTATTGGGCCAACACTACTCCTACAACCACCACCACTCATAGATATATAATAAGGAACAAGGACATTCTGTCGCCAATTATTCAATAATTGATTATCTCCTTCCTCCCGTGAAGTATGCTCCTCAATTCTACGTCTCCATTCACTATACTCAGTAGCAAGTGAAACAAGGGAGTGTATAGTATAAGTAACACTAGGTCCACTGTGTCCAATCTTATGCATATGATTAAAGATAGTATTCTTCATGGTATCACTGGAATCAATCGTTCTAGTATAATCACTGAGAATACCCCTTGTTTCCACGTATAACCATGCATCTATTTCTTGAGAGCATGCCAAATTTACAGCATCTATCGCATTCTGTATTAAGCTTCTATCAAGTTCATTAGTAACACATGAGATATCATAGTGTCGCTGGAAACTCATTATATACGTTTTCTACTGTAAAAAATAGTATCAATTTTTCAACAACTAATAATGACTAGTCTTTCCATTTTCAACACGCCACGACTGTTGTTTCAATGTCTCACTACGCAATAGATATTCCAGGCGATCAATACTGCCCTTAAGAAGATAAATTGCATTCATTCCCTTCATATATCGCTCAGAATATGTCAGGGGATTTGTTCTTAGAAAGTCCTTTCTTGACATACATGCACGCTCAGCAAGGATATCTACTGATGTGTCGTGGGCTAGACGTTGATGAGGTTGCTTGAAATCCGGATCTTCCTTTATAATAGCCTTAACAAAATTTTTTGGTCTAGGAGAAGGCCATAATACATGATTATATGGTGCTGGAGAATATTCAATTAATTGTTCAGGTATATTTTTTGTTACGATATCTAAGACTGGTTCTTGTTTTTCAAAAACCATTTCTGCCTTATCAGATACCTCATATGCCTGATCTTGTGACTCTTCGCAAGTGGGTGCCTTAGTTCTTAAACAATAATCAATGCTTTCTCTAATAACTATAATGGAAGCAAGAGTGCAAGCAGTAACTGTATATATAAGATTTAAGTCAAACGTATTCAACATTTATATACTGTTATATTAGTTTAAGGAAACTCAATTTTTAGTCAGCAAAAAAAATTACCGCCTGCGGGGGTCGAACCCGCGGCCTTGTGGTCTCATACATGACTACTGTAAAGTAATCCTGTTAAAAGCCACACGCTCTACCAACTGAGCTAAGACGGTTTGTGCTCCAAAGAGCTATACCCTAGGTGGGGATCGAACCCACAATCTTCAGCTAATTTCTTACTCACGTATACTGACGCTTTATAGAAGGCTGACGCGTTATCCATTGCGCTACTAGGGCACACTGGCAACACATTGCCCCTGCCACTCAATTTTTGCAGCGCGCATTTTTTTTATCTAATACTTCTGCCTGGAGAAGATTGAATTGATTAAGGCAGGTCCTCCTCAGGATTCATGATAACCTTTTCCCAGTTACCAGAATTATCCTTACGCCAAATACCTGGTAACCCTGGATATCCCAAGGAACTCTGATGTATTGAATAATTTTGTTTACGTATAACCTTAATATATGACCACCAATACTTCTGAATTTTTCTGACAGCGTAATTCTTGACTTCAATGCGGGACATACCAATTGTAGAAAGTAGAAACTTCTTCTGAGCCACCGCATACAGAAGATTTTTCTTGCTCCTATCAATAGCCTTTGTTGCACGAGTGATAGCATACTTTACAGAATGAAGGTTATCATAAAGGAGACGGTCCTGGTATCCACGCCAGCAAGCCTTAATTAAGCTGGCTGCATAAAGCTGCATTTCCTCAGGAGACCGTGTATTCTTAATGCGCTGAAACTTTCCACTAGCACGCTCTTGTGCAGCAAGCTCTGCATTAGTAGGCATCTCCTCCCAATCATCGTCCTCATCATCATCGTCATCATCATCGTCCTCATCCTCATTACGATTCTCATCATAGATACCTGCAGGGAGCTTCTCAAATTCGTTCGACTCGTGCCTACACAGAGGACAGTTCTCATGCGAACCCTGCATCTTCTGCTTATCAAACCAGGTTGTCAGGCAAGAATAGTGGAAAGGGTGTGAGCACGAAAGCTCAACCTTGCCAGTTGCAGATGTGATTTCAGAGTAACAAATAGAGCACTCCATTTGTAAGGTAAGTAAAAATATAGTTATGGCTTTTTCAATTTTTTATTGGATAATAGGCAAGTGAGTATTTGGAATACCGGATGGTCTAAGTCTACTGAAATATTCGTCGTGATAAAGGCTATACCACTTTGAATTCTTATTAATTCTCTTAAGGGTTTGAATAATACTTTCTAAAGTTAGTGAGCTTCGCATCTTGTCCCATTTTGAACCATGACACTGATAACATAGGTCATCGCAAAGAATCTCTGGGTCTTGTGGATCAACTAGAAAGCATGCATAACAGAAGTTTACTATTTGACAATACGATTGTATAGTAGGAGTCTCCATAATAATTTATGGTGAATAAAAAACGTCAATTTTTAATTCATATTTTAGAAATATGGCTTATCCTTATTCGCATCAAGTTCTTTTCCCATCTGTATAACCTGTTCGACCCTTTCAAATTGTTTTTTCTCTTGCTCATGTGCATATCGGCGCATGGCAGCTGTTGGACCAACATGCCCCCTAGGAATTGCGGTTAGATTGAAATATGCTTGCTCATAAGTAATACCCATATTTATAACGTACTCCTCCTTTGGCTTATAAGACTCAATATATACATCCATAGTGTTACATGCAGTCACTATATCATTCATGTATAATGTAGTCTGAACATCCATTGTTACATTCTTGGATGTAAAGAAATCAATCTTCCTCTTAAGATCATGGAATAGAGTTATGAGCACGTGTGAATCTGCCATTGTGGGAACAATAATCAGGTATAACAGTTCAATTTTCAATGGTAATATTTCTGTGAGACGCCCCTCTTAGAAGATTACACGCATTCTTCTTATCCCAATCCATGTATCTTTGTTGTGCATAATATGTATCTAATTGCTGATCAAGGAGATCAGCAATCCTCTTCTCTATAAGATACTTGTCATCAACTGTAAGGTGAATATCAAGAACTAGATTATCAGGAATGTTAGCTTCATACTTAACACTCTTTAGATCGACAAGCCTTTGAGTTGTCTTGAGGAGACATTCATTTGCATATTCAAGATCATACCTGGCGATTTCTGCAATACGAATATAGCGAAGAACGTCCATGTTATACTAAAAAATGTAATGTATATGTTAGTCAATTTTTTAAGTTTACACAGTGGCATGATGCTTAGAACGAAGACGCTTTCTCTCTGCCTTCTTTGCTTGCCATGCAGCAAAGCCTGCAGCCTTTGCTGCTAGCTTCTCAGGAGTAATAACCTTCTCCTCCTTGATTGGCTTTGCAGATGCAATGCGCTGCTGGACTATGATGCGAAACTGATTCTTACTTGCCTTTACAGATGATTCGCGATTATTCATTTTATCTATCCTTTGGGGTGTAACTATTAACAGGTTAAACTAGTTCAATTTTTGTTTTCGGCTAAAGCAACAGCAGCAGTCTGTATCACTTTCAGAATCATCTGGTTCATCGATTTCTGAATCAGATAAATCTGACCCATCCTCTTGAATATCGCATTCATCTGAATCAGATGCAGAAGACTCGGATGCCAAAGGCTGGGATGCCAAAGGCTCGGATGCCAAAGGCTCGGATGCCAAAGGCTCAGATAATGCCTGTGCCTCTAGAATACGTTTTTTTAGATTATCACACTCTGAAAGCAGATCTCTAAGCCTCGAAGATAGATGCTCAACTATCTTATTATAATCCATACTATACAGCAAATAAACGATGGCTGGCATTCAAATTTAATGGAAAAAAATAAAATTGAATAAAATGAACAGGGCTTTACTTGCATCCCAAATTATACAATGGACCTTTCTAACAAGAGAATTATTGTTGGTGGCTGGCCCGCTTTTGCAGAGCAGACGGGTGTAAACAAGAAGGAACCTGTGGAGAACTTTGATTGGATGCCTGAGTCTGACAAGGGCGCTTACACAGATATGCGTGAGACACTTGACAAGATTGAGGGTGCCAGGGAGTTTGTCAAGAACTTTGTGCGCGTTAATGACAAACGTTCATTTGATGGTCCGATTGGTAACGCAATTGGAAATGCATGCTCTTATAATCACAGTGGTGCCTCATTTAGCGGGCTTCTGTGGTGCTACCAGCGCGCATTAAAGGACTGGGACATGTTTGTCTTGAATGCCAAGCAGTATCAGGGGATGCGGAAGTTTAGGGAGCAACAAATTCCCATGTGGAAAGCCAATCTCCTTGTAGAAAATTGTAATGAGTGGTGGAATAAGTTCGGTAGTGCAGAGGCAAATATTCTTGAAACAAAAATCTTGACTGAGTGTGCCAGCCTCTGCCTCGCAGGTATGCAGGTTCCAGATATTCGGAAAACCCTACTGGAAATAATGAAAGACCTGAAGGCCATAGAGGTAGAAGATGCACGCAAGGAGGCAGAGAATAGACACCATTCTCTCATGGAGTCAGTAGAGTGGCTCTACAAGAATCCAAAGCGATGGTTTGACGGGCCCCAGGGTTGCTCTCTCTCGCCTGGTCACCCTAGTAATATCACAAAAAGGGTGATGGCAGAGATGGAGGCGAAGTTTCCTGGCTACACTAATCACATTGCGAGGGTCTTGGCTGCTATGCAGTCTTCAAATATGCCAACTAACTGTGAGATCTTGTTCAGTGATGAAAGGCAAGAGGTAAATGTGGGCTTTTAGATTACTTTATTAGTTTATTATAAATTTTTTATTGCAAGAATCCCTTTGAAATAATAAATGATGGAAGAATAGTTGCGGATTCTACGCTTAGATATTCTTGATGTGTATGATGCACTCTAGCAAGATTCGATAGGATTAATGAGCCATCTGACTGAATATAGACTTCTACACCTCTAAGAAAGAAATCATACTTGGCCAGAATAATAATGCATTCTTTTATAGCCTTAATATAATTCGCCTTTGCTTCCGTAGAAAGAGCTGACCAAATATCCTCATGCCACAATGGTCTAGATCTATCAAATTCTTCTACAATATACTCTTCACTAAGATGTATCTTCGGTAGTCTAAGATACCTATTGGGGTGGACGAACTCAAGGATTTCACTAATTCTTACATGATTTGCTTTTAAATTCTCCATAAAAAGAAAACGAAAAGAGAAGATGTCAATTTTTGTAGTCTTAGTTATTAAAAGCATGCATCTTTACGCCACCCATCAATACCTGTAATGAAGGCATCTACAGTGAGGCCTAGTTTATCTAGGTGGACAGAAGTGCTGCCCTGTGTTACAGCAGCATCTATATTCTCTTCTTTGTCATCAAAGAACAACATGTTACTGAAAGAAATTCCACTAACCGCCTTGAGAGCAGCAAAGTGCCGGTCCTTGCCCTTACCAATGCCATTATTACTGTAGGCATGGAAATAGTGTGGAGAAGGCATGGTATCCCAAAGGTTCTTCGCTGCAGTTATTCCCTTAGAATCACAGGGTAATGTGCGCAAGAGATCCTCCAAAGATTCAGCACAAGAATTTCTGGAGAGAAATGCGACGGGAATCCCAGCATCCGCTATAGCACCAAAGATGCCAGGGACATCTGGAAACGAATTAGCAGAGCGCCAGTGACAGTCATGCACACCACTCCACGCCAGATGGGAGAATGGTGCCATACGCTCCTTGTCACAGTCATATGGATAAAGTGTCCAGTCACAGTCAAATACCAAGAGGATATCACTTGGACCATCCTGGAGGCATGATAAGGCACGCGCATACGGAGTCATAGGGCGTGGAGTCGCTATTATCTCTTCTTGCAATACAGTCGTTTCCGTCATATTGATTATATTAAAGGGGGTAAAAAAATAGTTATATAAGGTTTATTCAATTTTTTATTGGTTTAATGGCTACTATCATTGTGTTAGATCAACGTGCATTTCAAACCGGCATCTTTGCCCAAGTGCGTTGTCCTGTAGGGCGAATATTTTCAGAAAGTCCAACTTCTTTAATTCTTATCCAAGCAAACTGAGGGGTAGTTGCGTGAAGACGCAGGGTGCCATCATTACAACTATGTTCTTGATGTGCTGTTCCATATTCAAACCCATCACTCTCAACAACCCCCCTCATGACGATTTTCCCTTTCAATACAAATGAGGCAATATCACCCTTCTTAGGGCAAGAAATCATACGACAATTCCCCTTAGACTGTGCTAGACGTCGCACTTCTGGGTGAATGGCAAAGTCTTCTTCATACTTATCCTGTTTCCAAAGATGATGATTTAGCATCACACGCCACGATCTAGGCATCTTGACAGTATTTATTGGTGGTTGTTTGCATTTCGTAATACTGTTCAATTTTTATTTTACTTAAGTGTCGATTTGAAATGCCCAGCGATCTAATATACTCATTTCATTCCAGAATCCACGCGGGCCTTGTAACAGGTTCCGCAAGCACATGTATCGACATTGTGCTTATATTGGTATGGGCTCTGTGTAGCCACAGGCACAGACGAAGTCACAGGTGAAATCACAGACGAGGTCACAGGTGAACTCACAGGTGAACTCACAGAAACCCTTGCCTTATGCCTGAGATTAATACCTTCTTGCCCAGACATGTTCTTATTATAGTTCGGGGGTAAGATACAAAAATGTGTATATTTATTCAATTTTAGTTTACGAATTAATCTCCAATATCTCTAATAGTATCTCATTGTGTAGTAACCATTTACACCAGCATATTCTCCAAATAAGATTGTATTCACCTCAGTAGGACTCTTCTTTAAGAAGTGATCAACTGAACAATTGAGGCTATGAGCAAGGTAACGGATACAATTGTCATGTGTAAGCCTGAGCAGTGTATTTCCAGCACTCTGCCAATTCCTCTTGAACTCAGGAGTCCATATACTTCCCCTCCATTCTAAGAATTTACTACGTTTTTTCTGAACAAAGACCTTTGCTAAAGGAGATGGCCAGAGGTGATGGTTGTAATAAGGGCTGCGGGGGGGCGTAAGGGATATTGGAGACTCTTCATAAGAATCTGCATCTGAGAATGGTTGTGCATCTGGCAAGGGCTCAACCTGTGTTTCAGGTATGATTTCAACATATGTGTCAAGGTCAAGGGGCGTTAGCGCATCATAATTTGCAATGTCGCTAACCTCTGGTTGTGAAAGGGGGCTTGGTGGCAGAGGAATTGTGGTAATCACCATTTTCTCTTCCAAAGAGTTATCAACTTGCCCTTGTTCTGCCATTGACATTGCCATTATGTCATTCCAAAAAGGGAGCATCGTCAGGTAATCGTATGTCTTGCCCTCGCCATCGGCAATTACCTCTCGGATTGTCTTAGTTTCCTTAATACCATCCTTACCTATGACATACACGTTTGAATTAAGTGTGACAGGCATTTTATAATGAGGGTAGTTTTAAAATCAAAAAATATTTATTCAATTTTTGTCGGCTTATTATAGTCGTTCCATTACACCTTAGTCACCCGTGAAGATAGAGCCATTTTTACGGAAAGAGTTCCAGCAGTAGCCATCCCACTCGGCACACTTCATACAGGTAGTGCAACGGCGATTCCAATCAACTACCTTGCAGTCAGCACAGCACAGCCACCAGTAAGCACCCGTTTTCTGCTTTTGCTCAAAACACCAGAGAATACGCTGTCTTTCAGAATCTGCTGCAGCAGCCATTCCCTCTGAGCTAGCATCATATGCATTCTGAGCCTTGCGCTGCTCCCTCTCCTTTTTCTTAATAAGGCTATATGCTGTATCTGAATCTTTTTGAAGGGTGTCGCGCAGGAGATTATTGTCAAGGAAGACGGGTATGGCCCATGAAGAAGTAGATGACTGCCACTTTCCGCCAATCACCTTAATCACGTCCTTCACATAGAATGTCTTGCCACCAACAAGAAGATGGTCATCAGTTGTCTTGAAGGTTAACATAGTGATTAACCAAGGGTACTGGAAAAAGGTGGGTGATTATGTTCAATTTTATTTTACTTGGATTTATGCTTGTTAGATACTCTACCATGTGCCTCGCTGAATGCGCTGTTTTCTTGTGAAGTTGCTTGACTCATATTGCTCTTGAACTGCACGTCTCTGTGACTCGAGCGCCTCACGCTGATATAGAGGAAGTGTGGCCATCTGCTGTGGAGTGACCTGATCATAGTAGAGTGCACCACCAGATGGCATGGGTTTCGCGGCTACGCCTTCTGCCATCCCCGTGCGTGCCGCCTTGGCCATCGCAATAAGCTCTTCTGCGCCTGGGCCAGTGTACCCATTGCTGCGACTAACTGCCACAGCCTTCTTAGTCTGCTCGAGTCCTGCTGCCTCTGCAAGGTAAGAGTCATTCCTATTCCCCAGAGACTGATTGAGAGAGCCGGCTGCCACGTAATAGTTGTCAATGTGGTTTGCGCCTCCGTTGCTGTCTGCAATTATGTGGCAGACGTGCTGGTCAGCATTCAGAGGAAAGCCTGCCCGCTGGCGCATAGCACGGAACTGCGCCTTGGTCATCCAGTCCTGTGCGCGATACTCTACTGTTGTTGCTGCGGGGGAAGCAGGGACCCTGAATGTATCAGAAGGCATGAGGGGGGTGTGCTTGTGTTGCTGCGAGGACTGTGGTGCAAAGAGTTCTGCAAGCTCGGCCTGGGCTGCCAAGCGCTCCGCAGCTGCTTTCTCCTCCTTGATCTTCTGAGAAGCCCACTCCTTTGCTTGCGCCATCTCTAGCGCATACTGTGCCGATATCTCTTCCCTCTTCTTTACATCCTGTTGTGCCTTCTCTGCTGCAGCCAGGCGCTGACGCTCTACATCCTGCTTGCGCGCCTCCTCTTCCTGGCGCACTAACTTGCGCTGCCTCTCACGCTCTACACGTGTGCTCAAGGTAAATGCTTCGGGAAACTCCTCGAGGAGTTTATCGTAGCCCTTAATAATACCAGCCAGTTGCGGGAAACAGGGGCATGTATTACAATCGTAGTAAGAGAAGGCGCCAGGTAATCCTGCCTCAGAGGTAATCTCCTTGATAGAGGTATGTAAGAAGTCTGTCCATAGTGCGCAACCGCACTGCCATTGTACGCCGACAAGGTGTGCACCACGCCCGGCGTTGCGCTGGGTGCAGTGTGGTGTCTCACCCGCCACAGCAGGCTTCTTGGGGAACTCGACTACCTTGTACGTGCTGTTTCGGCTCCCAAATATAGAAGAGCTCTCGAAAATATAGTCTGGATACTTTTCCATAAAGTTTGCCTTCAGCTGCTCGAGCGACCGCGAGGGCGAGTTGCCAGACGAGGATGGCGTGCTTGCTAAGGCTTGTGAATTTGCTGCAAGCATCTGAATCCAGTGGGGTTGATTAAGGCCAGAAACGCTATAGTTAGATGCACCCATCTCTAACCCCCATGCAGCATTTCTTATGGCAAGGTGATGTGGTGATGCCATTGTATATTAATTGGAAGTGGGGTACTGGAAAAAAGGTGGGCGGACTTGCTTCAATTTTATTTTACTTGGAGTTGGGCTTCTGTGCATTGGCAGAAGTAGAGCCATTGGCAAAGCCTGCCCGCTTCTCTGCGAGAGCTTCTGCCATACGCTCCTCCTTGATCTTCTGAGAAGCCCACTCTTGAGCCTGAAGATGCTGAAGAGTTTCAATGGTAAGACATAAAAAAAGAGGGTTGTCTTTTTTGTTTTGTTGTTTTGTTTTGTTTGTCTTTCTTTGTCTTTGTTTCTCTTTTAGCACGAGTTACCAATCTCAGCATCACACCCACCCGCTGCATCCTTGGCTGCCTTTGCCTCCTTGGCTGCCTTTGCCAGCATCAGCGGCCAGGCCTTCATCTTGGCCCTCTGCTCCTCAGACATGAAAGACATGACTCTCTTTGGCTTGTCTGCCTTTACAGCACCACCCTCTGCAGCAGCTTCTGCAACTGCAACTGCAACTACAGGGGCACTCTTTCCCTTACCGCTCTTGGTCAAAGAGGTGGCGAAGAGCACATTCAGGTCTAGCTTCTCGGCGTGGCTCAGGGCGTCAATAAGTATCATGATCTGCTCAATGGAGGACATTTTGTATACTGCTTGTTTGTTTGGGACTGGAAAAAAGGTGGGCGGACTTGCTTCAATTTTTTTTACTTGGAGTTGGGCTTCTGTGCCTTGGCAGAAGTAGAGCCATTGGCAAAGCCTGCCCGCTTCTCTGCGAGAGCTTCTGCCATACGCACATGCTTCTGGGAGAAGCCGCCGTTACGTTCATAAGTCTCCTTCGCCTTATCACTCTTCTTGTTTCTGCCAATCTTGATATTATCCATGGTTGCTTTGTAAAGGGTGATATCTAAGAGTGGGTAAGGAATTTCAATTTTATTCAGCGAAAAAGCTTCTCCCTAGAACCCTTCTTCTTTTTTAGTATTTCTAGGCTGCATCAATATCAACCTCAGGAATGCTATCATCGTCATCCATGGCAGCCAAATCTGCAAAAGCAGAAGTAGGTGCCTGCCTAATTGCCTTTGACTCTGCCACAAGGCGCTCAAGGTCTCTGGCCCAGTAATCAATTTCTTGTGGCAGTGTCAAGGGAGAGAATATACGAGAATGATTGTATAAGTTCATCTTATACTCTGCACAATCATCCTCAGTGAAGTCGGGGTAAGGATCTAGCGTCATCTCATCAAAGGCACCAGACTCTGCCAATATACGCTTAAGGGCGGGAGGCTCTGTGGGCCTAGGAGAACAGGGTGGTGTGATGTAGCCAGACTCATCGATAATCTTCTCCATTGGAATAGCGTCGACGAGGCCTTGCAATGCATAACTGTTGAATGAACCATCGAGAATCTGCATAATAGTAGTATCCAGCTTTATCTTCGTATTATATCCATTAAGCGCCACTTCCCAGCGCTTGTGGAGCTCTTCAGCACCACTCTGGTCCGCGTTACCAAGTGCAAGAAAGAAGAGTGTAAGGTCTGTAGGCCATTCATGCGCCACCATGGTCTCTAGATTGATGTAGAATGCAACGCGGCGGTCAAGAAGTTCCTTATCATACATAGCCTGCTCTGTATGGGCCAGGAGATTGTCCAAGTGCAGGGCGTGTTGTGGAGCCTTTGCCTTGGCTGTCTCAAAGAGCTGCATGTCAGTAGGCCAGTTCTCAATTGTGCTCTGAGATGACATTGTAGGTGCTATCAAAAAATGTCTTATTTTATTCAATTTTTATTTTTGGCATTATTAATCTCAGACGCATAGCTCATTGTATCTCATTAATCTAGCGCCTCCATATTTTCATTTTTAATCATACTAGGACTTAGGCTAGACACCTCATCTTCACGAACCACTAGCTCAGGCCTTGGTCTGATATTAAGAGGTGGCGGGGGAAAGAACACCCAAGACTCGGGAGTCGCATCATCACTTGGTAGCAGTGTGTCGCTACAGCAACATCCTGGTAAGCAGTAGCCATTGGTTTCCTCTTGACCACAAGAATCAAGGGCATATATTTTAGGAGCTATAGCGACCTCTGCAGTCCCAGCAATGGGGGGACAAGGGGGTGTAGAACAACCTTCTGGGTTCTCTGCTATCCAGAGCTCATACGCCTTATTGAAATCTCCCGCAAAAGTGCCCTCCAGTATCTGGACAATGCTGGCGTCCAGGTTTCTCTTTTCTGCAATACCCTTGTTGGCGGCAGACCTGAGGTCCTGGAGGTAGTTAATGCCCATGTAGTCTTGTCTAGAGTTAAGTTTGGCAATTGCTGTGAGAAACAGAACATTCTTGGTGGGCCACTCTCCTGCTGCGTCTACCTTATACCCAAGGACCTCTCCAATGCATTGATCCAGAAGGTCTTTCTCGCGCATGGCCTCTCTCACGCGGTTGACGAGGTCCATGAGGGCTGCGTAGTTGGGTGCTGTAGAAACAGCCTTTTGAAAGAGCTCGAGGTCACTGGGCCAACTCTTAGAGCACGTGCACATATTATCAATTGCGTTCTGAGATGCCATAGGGGGTGCTTAGTAAAACTGTTAGTTATGATTCAATTTCATAATTTATGATTATTACTCTGATTCAATTCAATTATTATCATTTGAATTGAATCAGAGCAATCAGAGGAGTTATTCCAGGGTAAATAAAATTGAATTGATGTGCTCTACAAGCTATAGCACCCCAACACAACAAATAAGCAAGAATGGTCAAGTGCTCTATCTGCAAGCAAGACGGGCATAATAAGAGCAAGTGCCCTAGTGTGCCAAGGGAGGCTCCAGCCCCCCTTAACACAGTTCAAGTAAGTGATTCCATAGCCATTATGCTGCCACAAGAGGTCCGTGAGAAACTGTCCAGGCTATCTGGCCTCTGTGGCGAGGTGGCTGGCGGCCTAGGCAAGGGTCACGTGGAAGCACACTATCAACAGGCCCTCTGCGTAGAGCTACAGGAGGCTGGGATTCGCTATGTTGCAGAAGAGGTGATGCCCATCATCTATAAGGGTCGCCCCCTGGGCGGGACCTGCAACGCACGACTCGACGTAATGCTTCATAACTTCCTACCCTTCATCTTTGAGCTGAAGTCGGTGCCTTCTAGAATTTGCGCTATCCACCAATGGCAGCTGGTGCGCTACATGACTCACAAGGACGTTCCCTTTGGCGCCGTGGTCAATTTCAATCAGTCTGAAAGTGGACCACTAGAAGTGCAGTTCATTGTGAAACAAGAGGGTATTCATTGGCTCTATGACCCTTTGAGACAGACGGGTAGGCCACTGGTTGACTTCGGCATGAGCCTCCCCGTTAGCGTAAATCTCGTTACAACCGTCAGTCACAATGGCCCAGTCTCTGCCTCAGTAGATTCTCTAACAACTGAGACAGAGGATGAGTGGTCGTGGTCAGAGGATGAGTAAATAAAGAAAAAAGAGGCCATGGGATGGAGACTGCAGGGGATGGCTCTTTTTTCTATAAGGTGACTATGGCATCTCTTCTCCAAAGTTCCAGCGCCACCAGCTCTTCTTTTCCCGCAGAATAGACCACTCGAACTCCTCACGAGACTGAGTGCCGTCGTTCACACATCCAAGGGACTGCCACCACCTGTCGCAAGCGCAGCGACGAATATCTGTGACTAACTGCTGCTCGAGATCTTCCAGAGTGATAGCACCAGGGACCCACTCCCCAATAGAGCCTGTCTTCTTAAACCAAGAGATAATGGTGTGCATTTTATAGGGTGCAACTAAACCGCTGGATCCAATACTCAATTTTGGTTCATACGGATAGTACGTGAAAAAGGGTGGCCTAGCCACCTCTTCTTCCTTTTTGTCTGTAGTTAGATGCTTTTTCGTGTTTTTGATGCTTTGTTTAGAGGTCCTCTAGTTTAACGGCCTCCTCGTCATCCCAGTTCTCCTTGACCTGTTGCTTGGCCAACCATGCCTTAGCCTCCGTGGCATTCTTGGCTGCATCTGCCGCGACGACAATGGCTGACTGCTCTGCTTCCAGGCGGGCACTCTCTGCCTCCAGCCTGAATAGCTCCATCATCTCTGCTACCGTCTGGGCTGCAGGAATGAGGGCGCCACCAGATGCTACTTTGGCGGCAGCCTTGGCCTTGTGGGCACGCCAGCGCTTGAAGCGCTCCTGCTCGTCGCCGCTAAAGAGGGTGGGGTCAGCCATGTTGCCGGCAGCAACGCCACCATCAAGCTGCTTTCCACGGCCACACTTAAGGCTAGCCACACGAGCAGCGATAGAGGCAGAAGCCTCCTGTGACTTGCGCTCAGCCTTGAGGCCACCACGGACGTCAGCAGCACCCTGTGCCCAGAAGTCCTCATCAGAGTCAGAGGCCTCAAACAGGTCATCCTCTACGACCTGCTGACCACTTGCACCGGCACTTGAGGCGAAGCCCAGGACATCTGATGACATGAACCCCTTCTTAACAAAGAGGTCTGCGGTAGCCTTGTCATCAATGAGTGCAACTATCTCCCAAGGTAGAGCCGGTCGGCTATCACCCTTGGGGCGGTCAGTGCCAGTCACGATGACCACCTGACCAACGTTTATGGCCATGCTACCCTTGGTGAAGAGACCGCGTGGAGTGCCAATAACAGTCTTGTCAGTAGCCAGCTGCACACTGAAGCCACCATTGCCTAGCCTCTTGGTCACTGCGCCAAAGGTCGCACCGTGCTTCTTGGCCCTATCAATCTCCTTACTGTTCTGAAAGAGCGCAGCGGCACCCTTCTTGATGTTCTTATTAGGAGGCATAATGCTTGAGTTGTATTATGCGGGTGCACTGTGCTTATACGGGATCCGATTCAATTTTTTCCAGCTTCTGGACCGCTCTTGAAAATTGATTTGGTTATGACTGTAGCCGGCTTGCCCAAGTGCCGCCGGCTTTCCCAAGTGCCGCCGGCTTTCCCAAGTGCCACAAGTTATAGTACGTGAAAAAGGATGGCCTAGCCACCTCTTCCCCCTTTTTGTGCGTAGATAGACAACTGCTTATCAGAGCTTTCCTTCAAGGTCTATGACCGGTCTATACCCATACTCTGCCGCCTTCCCAGGGGCGGTGGTAACTTTTGGTGCCTTCGTCACTCTGATTCGCTAGCGCTTCTCTGCGACTTTTTCATTGCTTTGTTTATCTGCGCCCGTTAGGCTTCTGGCTACCGCACACCTTCTGGCTACCGCCCACCTTCTTGCCACTGGCCAGGGCATCAAAGCGCCTGAAGTCGCGTGACACCTCCTCGCCGGCCATGCAGAAGATAAGGCGGTTGTCTGTCTTCACACGCAAAGTGCCGGCGCAGGCTGCGTCCCACTGCGGCTCATCTGGGTGCACGTAGATGCACGAGCGGTGCTGGTCATGGAGCCAGCAACCAGCCAGCTTCTCGCCACACGTGCGGACACCGGTGTCGCCAGGCTTGGCCAGGCGCGCCACCATCTTGCCGGTGCCCGCCGTGCGCCCATTGTGCCGGCGCTCCTGCTCCTCAACCATGACGATAGAGGCAGAGCAGCTGCTCTGGCCCTCTGGCACGTGGGCAGAGCAGTTGGCACAGATACGCTTGGCGAACAGGCTGGCATACTTGCAGGGGCGGGGCACGCGGAACTCTTGGCCACCGCGCCACTTCTCCTCCTTGCGCGCCACCTTGCTGGCAATGACACGGCCGGCGTCCTGCGCGTCACGCAGGGCCATGGCCTCCTTCCTTGCCGCGCGCTCCTGGGGCGTCTCTGCGGCGTAGAACTCCATGTCCTCCAGGAAGACAAGGTCGCCGAAGGAGAGGCTGTCGCGCTGTGGTGCGAGCCAGGCCACGCAGGCCGCCGCAAGGCCAGACTCCTCCCAGTCTAGCTTGCTCGCATGGCTGACAGATGCACCGGCTGCCCAGCCGGCTGGCGCCTCTGTGGGCATCAGCCAGGAGCCGTGCTGGCAGTCCCAGGGCACAGTAAAGCTGCCGTCGCCCAGCAGGTCGCCGCCATTACCCATGGAGAGGGTGTGGGGGCAGCCCTTGCGGCAGGCTCCAGCGTCATACTCAAATTCATTCTTAGGGTTCCAAGTAGCCACCACGATAGCATCATCCCATACGGAGGACATGTTACGTTTAAGAGCTTGAAGGCTTGAAAACTGATAGGCGGTATCAGTTGTGGGGGGACACATACCTATCGGGCCAGAAGCAATTCAATTTTATTTAGCACCCCTGACACCAGGCCAAAATTGATTCCAGAAGCAGGGTAGCCGATTCAATTTTTTTTCTCTGCTGCGATTTTCCTAGATGCTAAATAAAATTGAATCGGCTGCGGCCCAATTGAATAGCACCCCCCCTTTATACTTAATACTGTATAAGCTTCAAAATGACCACCATCATTGAGAACTTGCACGCAATGCGCTCCCAGATTGACGCCATGATCGCTGCTGCAGAGGCAGACGGCTCTGGCGCCACCATCATGGCTGTCCCAACCAAGAGCATCAAGGCAAAGGCACCCAAGGCAGAGAAGGCACCCCGCGCCAACGCCGGCTTCCCCACTCTGCACGGCGCTTGGACTGCCCACGTCAATGCGCTGCACGGCACCAAGTCGCCAGAGTTCCTGGCCTGGCGTGCAGAGCGTGTGGAGATGGCCAAGCGTGGCGAGCTGCTCTTCAAGCCCGAACAGGCGAAGGTTAAGAGCGGCAAGGCCAAGGCAGGCGACCCCATGAGCGAGGCAGACGCACTCGTCGCCGCCCACATCCCCTGGGTTACCCACTGGCAGGAGACGCACCCTGACGACTACGCAACCTACAAGAGCACCTGGGAGGCCGCCAACCCCAAGGAGAGCCGCGTGGCCAGCAGCAAGGCCAGCGTCGCCAGCAGCAAGGCCAGCGTTGCCTCTGACGGCGAGGACAACGCGTCCCAGGCTGGTAGCGATGCGAAGGTGGCAAAGAAGCGTGGCCCTAAGAAGGACTCTGAGCGCACGCCTGAGGAGCTGGCTATTGTCAAGGCCGCGCGCGCTGCCAACAAGGCTAAGAAGGCTGTGGCCAAGGAGGCCGAGGACGCAGAGGGCCGCAAGGACGCCAACATGGAGCCGGCCAGCCCCGTGGCTGCCAAGCCTGCTTCTGTTGGCGGTTCTGTCGTAGAGGCTGCACCTGCTGCAGAGGTGGCAGAGTTGATGGATATTTCGCTCTTGAATTTCACCCACAAGAAGATCAACTACCTGCGCCTAGGCTTTATGGTCGCTGACGGCGAGGTCGAGTGGGACGATGCAGGCGACCTCTGGCTGGCCACTGCCTATGGCGGAAGGGGCAAGTATGCCGGCATCCTGTTGGCCAACAACAAGATTGATAACTCCCCCGAGACACTTGCAAACGAGCCTCAAATTGAGTAGATAGCTATAAGGCCATGATAACACCAAGCACAAGAGATTCAATTTTACCCAAATGAACAAAGAGAGAAGGACGGCCCACAGGCCGTCTTTTTCCATGTACTAATCAATTCAATTTGGACATATAGAGCCGGCTAACCCTCTCTATTCAATTCAATTTCAGGCCTAAGAGGCCGGTTAGCCCTCTGTATTCAATTCAATTTCAGGCCTAAGAGGCCGGTTAGCCCTCTGTATTCAATTCAATTTCACCGGTAAAAGGCCCATTAGAACCGAAATTGAATTGAATACAGAGCACCTGCAAGAATAGCCTCAATTCAATTTTTAACACAATATGACCCATACGAACATCGTATGGATAAAATTGAATTGAATTTAACCAAGAAACTAAGCATCCGAGCCACAACTGTGGCAAGGACGGAGGTAGCACACTGCCATTGCGGTGTATTGGACCGGCCTGCCCCCAATTGCGGGGACAGCACGGACCAGAGGAGGCTATCACGGTATGCAGCGGGTGCTCGTAAGAGCAACGGGGCTGCACACTCAATTTCGCAGACACAAGAGACCCTCGGCCTCTGGTGCCTGTGTATGCCGGTCCCTTGGGGACATTGCTAAACCAGAGGTGATCCCGAACGCACGGGGCGACTTTGGCTAGGCTTAGGAGGGGTGGCTACATGGCCACTTACTCCCACGCCCGCGGACTTTCCGTAGGCAGTAGGACGTCACAACCGCGTGAGGGTGAATCAGTAGCAAGCCTTAGCCCGCGCAGAAGCGTGAGAAGCATAGGCTCTTGTATGACCTACCCTGCGAAAGCGGGTTATGGACTTAATAAGTCAGAGAACTAGGCGCACTCCTGTCCTGGGGAGCGTTATAGCCTCTGGCATTCCGGAGGTGACGACTGGTGCGTGCGTTGGTAGGGGCACGCATCGGGGGAATAAAGGGAACTGGCAACCCTCCCCCACAGTCTGGCTGCGTAGGCAGCAGACTCTAACTTCATCTACAGCTGCGAGTGCAGAAGAAGAGCAAGGCGACCACTCCTCGACTTATGTCAGTGACGTCGTGAAAATCAGAGGCCATGCATTCGTGCATCTTGGGTCTCTGTCCAGCTCCCTCTCTAGTAACCGGTGGCGATCAACTGCAGTGTCGTGAAGGACGGACACAACCCTCTGCGTAGCGGCGAGTAACTAGGCACGCAGAGGTTGAGTGGATAGGAGCGTAGGAGGCGCTCTGTGGACGGGCTGCGTGCAACCCAGGGAACGATAAGCGGCTGGACCCCTGTAGTGGGGAGAGCTGCGCGGACGTGGCAGATATAAGCAGGGCAGCCTAGGCTCTGCTGGGGAAGGTCATATAGCACTGTGTGCTGGTGGTCACGACGTTGGCGGGTTTCTTAACCCTTCCTTCAATGGAAGCCGCATGTGCGAGGAGGGGCACAGAGGAATGGTCCTCTTTTTTTACGTACTATTTGCACCAAAATTGACTAAAGGACCTCATCATACTAATGCACCCCCCCTTCTATAAGCAACCATGGGAAACGACCTCAGCCTGTCTGCCTGCGTTGAGATGAGCGACCTGCCCGCTGCGATCTATGCTGAGCTCACCTCAGAGGACTATACGGTCATTCGCACTAATGGCTCTGAACAAAGCGGCTGGCGCATCCCCACCACTTCCCACCGCTGCGCAAGTGGTACTGTGTGTGCTGAGTGGGCAGGGGCGCTCGTCTCGAATCACGCCCACCCGTGGCACGTCCATATGGTCTTTGACGGCGAGGACTCTCAGGAGCCGGCGAATAAGCACGCCTGCGGGTGGCGCGTATCCGACCCAGAGCGCCGAACCTTCTGGCCCACCCGCCTCAATGGCAGCAGCGCCGAGGTAACGGCGGCACGAGAGGCCTGGTGGCTCCGCCTGGATGGGCTGCTGGATAGCCTGGAAAGCTATGAGCAGAAGGGAAGTAAGGCCACCCCTGAGTCTAGTGAGTCATCTAAGATGAGGAAGAACACTGAGTTAGAGGCAGCCTATGTGAGCGATGAGCCCCAAAGGCAGGCTGTCGCCAGGACGCTATTAGAGAATCCAGAGGCAGATACAACAATGATAGTGCAAATGAGGTCACGTGAGAGCACTATGTCAAGGTGTCTAAGAAATGGAACTCTCTCCCCTATTCCACTCAGCAAGAATATTGGCGATCTTCTCATGGGACTAGAAGCCATCTCAGTGCATGACACCAACAGGGCAAGGCGCCTCTTTGACTCTGGCTGCCCGAAGGCCATAGTAATGCACATCTGCCAGCTGCTGACCAATGCTTCTCTACGTAACCTGTTGCTCACTGAGGAGGAGGCGAAGCTGTATCTAGAGCCATTAGCTGAGTCGTTAAACTAAGTAATGAGATGATATCATGAAGTAAAAAATTGAGTATAATACTATCAATAGATATACCATCCGTAACTATGTCAAATCTCGAGTCAATTCTGAACTCTCTCAAGCAGGGATTTGCCTCCCTTCGCCGCGATGGCCTCTTTATTAATGCATCCATTCTCTCTGAAGACACGCTTCTACTAGAGACAACCACCTATATCACAGACACTGATGACGGGAAGGATGTTGACTGTCTCTGTGTATACGAGGATGAGCTTGGCCTTGGTGGTTCCTGTGTCTGCGAGGACATAACGACAGGTGAATGGCTAAAGGAGGGCGCAGAGGCACAACGAGGTTGCGTAGCTTGTCCCGTGTGCCAGAGGCTAGCAAAACCAATGAAGCTACAGAAGCGCTGCTACAATCTTACTCTAAAGGTGCACGAAACGTCAGTTAGCCACTTGAGCCCCCAGCCCAATAAAAACCTCAAGGCAATGCCCATGGGTATGACTGAGAAAATCATTGATCTCACTAACGCCATGTTCCCCGTATCTAGCTAGACTCAGATGTAGGCTAAAAATTGGTCACCATGCAGATTAAATTGGAGGCATGGAAGCAGAGCTATGTATAGCATTGTATACTATATTCTGCTGCTCAGTCTGTTGCCCAGATAAGAAGCCTCTTACTTCACAAGAACCCGTAGTTACAAGGAATCCTGGAACTTCTGGAAGCCCTAAAACTTCTGGAACCCCTGGTAGTTCAATGGTAAGACCGAACAGCGTCTATGAATCACCCTTAAAGAACCAGTCATAACTTGATAAAGATGGACTCGCTCTTTAACTTCATAGAACAACAGTGTGCAAAATATAATATAGATGAAAGCCATGGAGTCAAGCACGCTAAGGGGACTATGATGAGGGCTAATGAGATACTTTTTTCACTTACTGGTATCTCAGAAGAGGAACGTAAGATGATTCTTTATGCATCAGCACTTCATGACACATGTGATAGTAAGTATACACCGGTTAATGAGGCAGCCAATGAGATAGGATTTTTTTTGCGTTCTCAACATTGGTTACCACAAGATATCAATGCTCTCATTAACATCGTAACTAGTATGAGTTACTCTAAACTTAAGAAGTCATTTCCTTCTGGACAAATTGAGTTCCCCAATCACGGGAAGTGGCAGCGTGCATATCATGTTGCACGTCATGCAGACCTGCTTGAAGGTTATATAGTAGCACGATGTGTTATGTATAACCAGCACCTTTTTCCAGAGAAAACTGACGATGAACACTGGCAAAGAGCGTCTGAACTCTTTTCCGAAAGAGTCTTTACCTATATTTCAGATGGATGGATATTTCTACCCACTGCAATTAATATAGCAACGTCTCTTGAACAAGAGGCCTTAAAGTGCCTTAAAGAGAGATCCATGAATTGGCCAGAGCCAGTAATTAACGAAATTAAAAATTGAATTTGACGTTGGTCCAAATAGTAAGCACCCCCTTGAGTAATTATCAGTATTCAAACATCACAAATGTCTACCATCCAGGCCATTATTTCCCTCGTCAAGAGTCTGAGCGATGCTGACCGTGAGACGTTGTTCGCAGCCTTTGCAATGGATGCACCGGTTCTTGGTCAGCTAGAGCCCAAGGCTGCAAAGGCAGCAAAGGAAGCAAAGGAGCCAAAGGCAGAGAAGAAGCCACGCGCGAATGCCGGTGTTGGCACTGCCTGGTCAGCCTTCACTGTGAAGATTCAACAGGAGCACAAGGCAGAGGTTGATGTTGTAAAGGCAGATGCCGCGCAAAGGCGTGCAACGGCAAAGGCGCAAGGCCTACCCGTGCCAGATGACACCAAGGGAGCCCATCTCCACTGGTGCTCTTCCTACAAGGCTGCGCATGATGCAGAGTGGCTGGCATTCAAGGCCGCCTGGGAGCTGGAGCACCCAAAGGGTGTCGCTGCCACTGCTGCCCTGGGGACTGCAGACAACTCTGACGATGCAGTGACCGTGGTGGACGACGAGGCAGCAGTGCCCAGCGTCGCTATTGAGGGGGGCGCTGCAACGGCACCTGCTTCTGTAGCAAAGGCAGAGACCAAGAAGCGTGGCCCTAAGAAGGACTCTGAGCGCACGCCTGAGGAGCTGGCTATTGTCAAGGCCAAGCGCGCGGCCAAGAAGGCTGAGAAGGCTAGTGCAAGTAACAGCGCAGAGGGCTCTCGCGCCTCCTCCCCACCCAAGGTGAAGGATGAGTAATGTGTATCTAAGAAAAAATGCAAACCAATCAAAAAAGAAAAAAAGAAAACAATCAAAAGCCATTTTTTCCATGTAAAGGGTGTAATATTGCTTAAATTAGAATGCTAAATGGATTCATAATGCACACAATATGGGCTACATTATTTCCCTGTCTACCCCATCCATCTACCTGGGCTCGTGTAAGGCCGGCTAATCACAACAAGTAAAATTGACTTGATAGTCGCGGGTTTTTTTATTACCCCCCATAATGTATCAGACTTACACTCCTAGCAGTATTCTGTCTATTGGCTTTGGCGAGACTCTTGAGCAGGTTATCGTCCTGACAGATAACAAGGTTGCAACTAAGACGTTTGCTGGCAAACCTGTCACCCGCCGCGACATCATGAGCCTTGATGACTGGACAATCATGGCTAAGTCATTGGGTGAGCAGATTCAGACTGACTATCTGCCACTGCCTCCTAACCCGCTGTTACCACGCAACCTTGCTCGGCCCGCCAGCACCTACGCAGCACCAGAGAGTGGCCGAGGTTACCTCATGGACCTCAACTACAGTGCGCAGTCTGGCTCCTCGTCAGCCATCCTGGAGTTGTCTACCCTGCTGCAAAAGTATGGGGTCTCTAGCGTCGAGGAGGCCCTAGCTATAACGGAGGTTCCTGTGGCTGCGCCTACAAGCGTAGAGCCAGAGTCCTACCCTATTGGCACCAAGCTCTCCTGGAAGCACAACGGCGACTCGAGCAGATGGTATAACCCCAACTCGCGCACCGCCATCGTGGTCAAGGACGGCATCCTACAGGTGAAGGAGAATATCGATGGCGTGACAACAATGACCCAGGCACCAGGTGCAGACTATCAGAAGGTCGCCAGAAAGTTCTTCTCTTCACTGGCAGACTGGAAGGCAACGCTACCCGCCGGCGGCACCACCACCGTGGCGGTAGCCACTGAAGACTTCTCCCTACCAAGCATCCAGCGCAAGGCCGCTAAGCCAATTGTCACAGAGACTGACATCGACTACATCGATGAGCTCAAGCGGCGCTACGAAGTGCATTCTAAGCTGCAAGAGGGCCTGACACCCGTGGAGCAGCGTTGTGACCTCATTATCCAAATGAGTGAGATGGCTAATCATATTAAGGAGATCATGCAGTCTTCTACTCTCACCAGCGTGAACACTACACCCTCTGGCGCTGTTTCGGATGCCATGCGCAAGCTCAGCTATATAAGCAAGAGGCTAGCGCGACGCGCCTACACGATGGAGAATTGCCATAGTAGAATACGCATCATGCCTGAGACGGCAAACGTAAAGCCTATCTCCTTCATTAACAACTACCGCCAACGCATCATGGCCTTTGTAGGAGGCAGGGAGGTTGAGATTACCAGTAACAAGAAGCTTGGTCTCCTCGGCGTCGCTTGGGATAGGCAGCAAGACGCAATAGGCAAGTGGTTCAAGCCTACAGTGGAGAAGACCTTTGCCCAGTTGGGTGTTGACCTTAAGGCAGACGGCTATCCCAGGCTGAAGGTCTATTACCGCTGCAAATCTATTGAGCTCTAAAGGAACTATAGGCGAAGGAACAAAGATATATTATATATAAAATCCCTTTTTTAGTGAAAAATTGACTTAAACATCATGTATAAATTAGATACAAGATGACAGACCAACAATTAGCTGAACTAGATGCCGAAATGTCACAATTGTCGCAAAAAGAACTTGAAGATGAAAGAATGTTGATGTCTTTTCAAATTCGTTTTTGGAAGCAGAAGGCTTGGCGTGCAGAACAGCAACGAGATCGCGAGATTTCTACACGTAAGGAAGCTGAAAAGTCCCTAGAGTATTATAAGACTATTCCATCTGATTTATTTGACAACCTGGTTAATAAAATAAAAGAGGAGGAATGTGTAAAGTTAAAGAATGAAGCTCTTTCTCACTTGGGATTCTATAAATGGTCTATCAAATGCAGCGAGGAAAAGAATATACTTGACATTGATACTAGAATCAAGTTTTGGACAGATGCAATATTAGTTTCTAAGGATATCAGTCTAGAATAGAGATAGTATCGATGAATTAGCGATAACTTTTTTAGTATATTAGAAATTGCAGATATATCACCATTCGCACAAGTAGAGTTTAAACATATTTATAGATTATAATGTAGAATAGTTTAATGACCGATATTCAGCAAATGCAAGGCTCGTTAGATAGAGCAATTACACGGATAGATGAACTTGAAGAAAGAATACATGAGATAATGAACGATCCGTCTGCCATACTAGAATTAAAGGAATCAAAGAGGATTCTAGCTATCCAGCAAAGAGTAAAAATTACCCTGATACAGAGCATCCAAGAACTAACACCTACAAGCAATACCTTAATAATTCCTGAAAAACTCTCTAATTCAATAATTTCAAGAGTAAGTAATTTCTTCAAGAAACTATTCAACTGAAAAAATTGAAAGCGTGTGGTAATAATACATATGCACCCCGCATTAATACTTCAGAGTATATCATGTCTTCCCTTGCTTCTAGCCTTATGACCCTACGTAACATGATTGACCAGATGATTGAGAGTAGCGGTGCATCTGTCAAGGCTGCTCCAAATGCACTCAAGCTAACAAAGTCTGGTAAACCCAGAAAGGTCTCTGACCGAAAGGGAAAGCCCACAGCCAGAGACGCCTTTCAAAAGATGATTTGCGAGGACATGAAGGCAGAGCTTGAGGCCTTTAAAGCAACCCTTGCTAAGAAGCAAGGTGCCCAGTTCTCTTTCGTCTCCAACTACAAGAAGGCGCATCCAGAAGTCTATCCGGCCTTTGAGGCAAAGTGGAAGGCGGAGCATGCCTCAGACACTGTCCCAGACACTGTCTCAGACAATGCCTCGGTTAAGACAGAGACATCAATTGTTCCAGAGACTGCATCCACAGTAAGCGAGCTGGTTGTTCAACTTGAGAAGAAGGTTGCCAAGAAGCCAGTGAAGACTGCTAAGAAGGCAATCACTACAGAGGTAGTTGCGGCTATTCAGCCTAAAGTAGAAGAGCAGCTACTCCCATTCACCTTTAATACTGTAACCTATCTACGCCCAGGTATACGGCGTGAGAATGGCAATCACCTGTGGGTCTCTGGACACCTCTGGATGACAAAGAAGGGTGATAAGGGCCATTACTATGGTGTGATCCAAGAGGATGGATCTGTAAACACGGATGGTGATGAGCCTAGCTCGTATTAACACTCCTCGTGAAAATGAATAAAAGAGAAAAACAAATAAAAACAAACAAAACTAACTCTTTTTTTGTTTTTATTATGAAATAAAATTGAATGACGTGCAGCTATATATAAACATAACATGGCAACCTCAGTGATTAAGCTTGAACCAATTCGCATGGGCAGCCTCATTTCTACATCCCAAACTGCTGCATTAGCACCAGGTCAGAAGTATATGCCTCCGAATATGCGAGCAGAGCCTCAACAAGTTAAGGTAGATCTTAGTGTTAATAATTTCCCTTGCCTCGGGACTACTCCAAAGGTTAAAACTGCCTGGGGAAAACATACTATACAGCTTACCCAGTCAATAGAACCGCCTATACCAGTTACAGTTGATCCGGTATCAAATGCATTAACTAGACAAAACATGAAAGAGAAACTAAAGGAGCAACTCCGCCAGGCAGAACTGGATGATGAGGAGAGCCAGAAGCCTAGGGAGGAGGATCCTCTAAAGATGACACGGGCGGAACTTTTGAGCGATGGTTGGGCGATTCTCTCTTTGAAGTCTGTGAAAGAAGTCATCGAGCGTCTTAATACACCTATAACCTCTCAACCATTTGAGGATTAAGATGTAAAATCATCATGGTGAAAATAAGCATACCAATATATATACCAATTTCTCTTATTTTTGATGTTCCTGCAACTGTATCTATGATCATATAAGCTAGACCCCATATAGCAATCCACCAAAGCTGCACAAGAGTTAAAATAAAAAGAACATTTAACGTATTGAGCATCTTACTAGAATAGATATATACTATTTTTGAATGACAGGCTCCCTTTTTACTTCAACCTTCCTCAAGAGAGTATCTATATTAACTGTCTTGTGAAAGCTAGTCAAATCCTTATTGGTTGTAAGGTATTTAATTCTAGAAAGAGATACCCACATGGTTTCAATTATCTCTTCTGTGTCTTCTGGTAAAAGCTGCATCCTTTCGGAAACAATAAAGACAAAATATGTTCCAGAATTAAACCGTATTTCATCATCTGGCTTAATACCCCGCATATCAATACCAGTTTCTTCCTTCAATTCTCTTATAGAAGCATCTAATGGGCTCTCGGTAGAATTTCCATGTCCCTTTGGAAAGGACCACTTCATACTCTTCCTTCCACGGACTAGTGCAACCTCGTTATAATAATTCAATAAGATTACGCCATATACAAGCGAATTTACACAATGTGTCCTTGGCACATACGACTTAAATGCTCTAGGAAATACCATTGTGTGTATTTTTGGTGCAACTAACGGCTAGCCAGGGCCATTCAACTTTTGTTTAACACATTGTTTAGCCGGTGAATAGTCGGGAGACACATTTAAAAAGCAAAAAATTGAAGCAAAGTAATGTTAAGCAAACTTCACCTAAGAAAGAGCAATGCAATCACAGCTCAAAGCAACCTGGCGTGGTGCCGTCTATGCAAGGCATCAAGTTGAAGGTATTGAATGGATGCTAAAACAAGAAAAGGATGGATTCTTGGTTAAAGGCACTGCTCATGGCGACTACACTGTGCGGGGCGGTATGCTTGGTGACGAAATGGGGCTTGGCAAGACAATTCAGTCGTTGGCCCTTATCGTGAATGGAAAGGGTGTGAATACCCTTATTATTTCACCTCTTGCTGTAAAAAAGCAGTGGATTGAGGCAGCATCAAGGTCTAGAATTAATATCTTTACTGCGGAAAAGAGTGGCTGGGTTCGTGTTGGAAAGCGCATTGTCCTGGCAAAATCCATATATATTGGCCACTACGAGAAGGTTGTCTCTACAACTAGCCTTTTCAAGCAGGTCGACTTTGACCGCATTATCCTTGACGAGGCGCACCGCATTCGCAATACTAAAACTGCAACTGGAAGGTCTGTCCTTAAGATTAATGCTACCTACAAGTGGGCTCTTACTGCAACACCTATTGTCAATAAGATGGATGACGTCGTAGCGTATCTGAAATTCATTGGGTTCAAGATTGAGTCTAATAGCTGGAGTGATAAATACAGTGGGTGGATTCCTAATATCTACCTAGCGAGAACCATGGAAGAGGGTGAGGCTCCTGCAGGTCTAACAATGCCCCCGACTCCAGTTACAGAAGTTAAATACCTGGACTTCACCAACAAAGAGGAGGAAACTGTCTACAATGGCATACTCAACAACATTGAATCACAGTGGCGTTCTGCACAGGCTATGAAGGGCATCGCCTACCAACTCCAGCGATTTGCGATTCTCTTGCGTCTTCGCCAGGTGTCTGTAAATCCCCAAATCTACATAAATGCTCGTAAGAAGGAGCCGTTCGGCTGGACTGGTCCTGAGATCAATGTGCCTAGTAGAAAGTTTGATGAGATTTCTCATCTACTTCGTGAGAGTTATAATGATAAACAGACTAACCGCTGGATAATCTTCTGTCAATTCCATGAGGAGATAAATTTACTTTCGGCATTTCTAAAAGCATTTCCCTTCATCGGTAGTATCTTACAGTATCACGGTGGATTGAGTTCATCTGAGCGCGATGCAGCAATTGAAGCCAGCAAGATTCCCTCTGGTGAGGGAAAGCAGGATGTCTTTCTCATTCAGCTACAGGCTGGTGGGACTGGCTTGAATTTACAGAATTACAATCGTATTATATTCATTAGTCCCTGGTGGACATCAGCACTCTTAGAGCAAGCTAGGGGTAGGGCTGTTCGCATTGGACAGAAAGACGTTGTCAAGATTTATTGGCTAAAACTTATAGCAGAGGAAGGTCGTATAAGTATAGACGATCTAATGATGAGTAAGGCAACAGAGAAAAAAGAGCTGGCGACGATGTTTCTAAATTTGTCTCATAATAGGATAACTCAAATCTAAAGCACAACCAGAATGGAGTCACCTAGATCAATGACATTTTCAAGTTATTCTTTTTTTATAGTTATCGCAATTTTAATTGCAGTGGGAGTAGGGTTAATCGCAAGCTCTATTTTTTCTAGAATGAATACTGTGCCTTCCGGTCTAAAACATGAGGGATTCCAAGGTCCTGCATTTGGAGTATCGGACCTTCCTTGTGGCCAAGAATCAGCCGAAGCAAGGGCTGTTTTAGAATTATTTAAAAATAAAAGTTCATCAACTGAAGAAGGTGGTCCAGATCTAAAAGAACTCAAGCAAATCTTAACAAAACTCTGTTGCATGAAACATGACTTAATGGGAGCAACTCAAGTCGTGCAGAGTATGCTATATATCCCTTACAATAATACACACGACCGTGAGAATCCTGCAGATACACTAGCCCGCTGTTTCACCAAGTCAATTTCTCCAAGGGATTTGGATATCACATTTGCCACATGGAAACAGCGTGCAATCGTGTTGATAAGTAAATTATGCACATCTTATAATTTTTCTTCTAGTGAAACTGAACAAGCAAATAATTTATTTACTGGAGTATGGACCGATGTATTTTCTATAGCAAAAAATGCATGCTCCCCACGACCCAAAAATACTGAGAATGAATCTCCTCGCGACCCCAAGGGTCGCATTCCCGAAACTGTAGAAGATCTTGGACCTTATGGTGGTTACTATTAGATAGTCTAAGTAAAGGAGAGTGATGCGATAGTATCAAGGGTAATCGTTTTTAGTTCTCCACGATAATTTAGAATCTTGTCTTTTAGTGAATTACACGTTAAGACAATCTCATCTATACACGCCTTTGAATACAAGTCTTCATAAGGATTATAATGAGTTAGTTGGTCCATCTCAACAATCTTTGCTATAAATACTCTGCGAAACTTTTCAAAGTTGGTGTAAAGTGAGAAATACTCATCCTTAAGAAAGAGTCTAAGCATCTGTATAATTCTCTGGATCCTCTTGTCACCACGATATACCCAAGGCCTATCCAAAACAGTTTCTTCCCTGTGCTCTAAAGAAAGTAATATACTACCTACCACGCTGACACAATAATTTATCTGATGTTTCATTAATGATTGTGGAGCCATCTTTTTTTGAACCCGGTCCCATACAGGAAGACACTGGTTCATATTGATCCTCGTCTCATAATCAAGATAAGGAAAGATATGATCTGAGATAGTATCTAGAGGCAGATTGTCAAGCACAGTGGGTCTCTTTCTAATAAATGTTCCTTGAGAAATTTTCTTTTTCTGTTTTGCAATGCTCAGAGAGCTCGTAGCTAGGAACCCTGCCGTTTTTGTTGAATTTACAGACATAGTAGATAAATATTATGTCGTGAATGTAAAATTCATTTTTTATATTAGATATGTTTGGTTCTGGTCCTGGAAAAAAAACAAGAAAGAATACATTTCCTTATGAGGTGGCTATTCCATCTTATAAGAGACATGAGGCAATCAATGAGAAGACACTTGCAACTCTTAAACGATACGGAATTCCTGCATCCAAGATAACAGTATTTGTAGCTAATAAGGATGAAGAGGCTCTTTATAAACAATCACTGAAACCAGGGACATATGGAAAGATTGTAGTTGGTGTCAAGGGAATGCACGATATCCGCAATTTCATTACTGGTTATTATAAAGTCGGCACCAAGATTGTTAATATAGACGATGATATCAAGGGATTCCTAGAATATGACGAGGCTAATAAACGAAAGGAACGCCCTCTAAAGAGTCTCATTGGCGTAATTAAGCGTGGATTCGCCGAATGTGAGAAAGCCAAGACAAAACTTTGGGGCGTCTACCCAGTGGCCAATGGCTACTTTATGAAACCCAAGGTGAGCACAGATATTCGTTATATAATTGGATCCTTCTGGGGATGCATCAACCCCGGTCTGAAGGGATCTGATGGAGTTAAGATCACCACTGAATACAAGGAAGACTATCAGCGCTCTATACTATATTACAAGCGATGGGGTGCTGTAGTAAGACTCAATATGTATGCACCTATCAGTGCATATTATACGGAGCCTGGAGGTATGCAGGAAGTCAAGGAACGCAAGGAACTAGAGGAGAAAGGAGCTAGATGGCTAGTGAAGACCTATCCCGAGTTTGCCGTGCTCAATGCATCAAAAAAGAGTGGATATATGGAAGTCAAGCTGAAGGATTTACGGGATTCTAAGAAGGAAGATTAATAAAATAAAATTGAATTTTCAAGTAAATGATAATTGTATTACAAAGTTTACTTGAAAATGTCTCAGCCTATTACTACACCTGGTTATCCTTCTCGCCCCGGTGGTAATATTAATGATAGCACGGTCTTCCGCTCAAGACATGATTCTGTATGGGAGTCTTACCTATGTAAGGGGATTTCTGAAGGTCTTCATAAAACACCATTGCATGGAAGTCCTGGTGCGGTTTGCAACTGGTCCGCTAGTAGAAAACATGATCCAACGAGGGCAGAAAACAAGCGAATTCTTGGTATAGTTCGCATTAGTGGAGAAAAGGGTGTGTCGAACGAAATGATTGCTGCCTATATTCAAGAATACTTTAATGAAATACCCGAAGAGACCCTGAACCGAATTCGGGAGCTTGAAAAGCAGGGGCTAATTTATGAAAATTCCTTAAGGATGCACTAAACTCAAGAATAGCATCAGGCCTAAAATCTGAAACACAGATTTAGCCGGACGTGCGAATTCAAAGAGAGGCACTACACTGAAATTCCACAGCCATAGACCAGCAAGTGAAAGAATCAAAATAGAAATGGTGAATGTTAGAATAATTGCAATTGCATCTGCATATATAGGGTCCTTTCTATGAGATTCTGCACCAGAGGGATTTGTAAAGCCTTCAACCGCTGCACGCATAACAGCACCAACCACCGAATTCATTCTATCTATGGCATCTCATTTTTCTCATACACGAGTGATTCCCTGATAATGGTATCTCTCTTCGTATCAAGAAATGCAAGTAGCTTATCTGCCTCCTCAGCAGTCTTAAAATGCTCCTTGAAATAAGTCTTCATCTCCTTGATGCCGAGGGGCGACTTGATCACACGCTTCTTGAAAAGGGCGCGCGCGTTTGATGACTTTAGATCAAGGGCTCCGATACTATGATTCTTCATAATTGGTAGAATCATCTTCTGCATTGCCTGAGCACGCTTATCATGTTCACGAATTCTGTCATTTATCTGTTTTTTCTCATCTAGTAATTTCTGCTTATCCTCCTGCAACTTTTTCCACTCAGTCAATAAAGTAGGTAGATTTCTGAAATCAGTAGACTCTAGATTATCTTCTGATGACATTCTACCATAATATAGTGAAATAGATTTAGGCCTTTAGCGCATCATAGCAAAAATTTGATTAAGCATTTTGAATAAAAAAGGGCACAATGCCACCCCAAACACCCTTGCACATAGGAACACGATTAATCGAGACTCTCTGGTATGCCTATGCAAGCAGAATTGTAGATAAGGCGGTTGAGCTCTATAAGATTGAGCCAGATAGGGCAGCTGAGCTCAAGGCGAAGTTCTTGAAGAGAGGCGAGTTCCTGGTTGTGCCATTGTCTCCCTGAATGACTTTAGAGCCCATCTGGGTGCAGGAGAATTCGGTGGTGGAGGTATATAACTCAGGGGCAGATTTTTCAAGCCAGAATTTTTTTCTCTTTCTCTTATTCTAAAGAAACAGTTTAGAATAAGACGCAAAGTAGCTGGAATTCCAATGAATAATACGATAAATACACAGAGTAATAAACCTACTGATAGCATAATATTCTGTTGAACCAAAGTGAATGTATTACAAATAATACTTGTAGTCAAGAGACCTACAGCGAGGCCTATAATGAGAATTAATGATAGCCAATAGGATGGATATTTTCTGAATTTCTTAGAGAAATGTGAATGCTCTTCATTCAGAAACTTCTGCATGTCGGTAAGGCTTAGCTTAGCTAGTTCAACGTTCAACTTTACTTTAATCAATTAGCGACTCTGTCATTTCTTCTATGATATCAACTCGTCCCTTACGAATATATGAAGTATCAAGTGAATTAATAAACTCTGGACCTCGGTTACTTGTCATTATTAATATTACATTAGAATACATGCCTCTCTGAATAGAATCTAACATATGGTTCCATCCTGATTTATCCGAGACTATTGTCGGCATATTCTTATGTTGATCAATACCTTCATGAATTTTCATAATGACCAGATCAATTTCATCAAAGACTATAATAAGCGGCTTTTGCGCAGTCGGTTCTACCTGACTTACAATACATCCTAGTGTATCCCCTGGTTGCCATGGCTTTATAGTATTACAGAAACTTGACGAGAAACGATTGGCAATTAGAACACCTATCATAGACTTACCCGTCCCTGGTTTACCGTGAATAAAGGCTACTGTATGTCTTCTTTTCATATAGTCTGCAATAATTGCATCAATCACACTTTTCTGTTGACCCATTGGTATATCTTTAGCATCCCTAGTTCTTTCTTTGAACCATACAGTGCCAAACTGTCCTGTGCGTTCAAATACTGTAATCTTAGTTTCCTCAGAATGCTGAGGTGGCTTCCATCCTTGCTCAAATAAAGACATCTCATCCTTAACTTCCTCAGTTAGAGCCTTATAGGATTCTTCGGTAGCAATAATGAATATGGAAATATCATCATCTCTTTCACCACAAATATTTAAAATATACCAGTATCCAATGGAATATCCGTAACTCTTTCCTCCATCAGTTGTATGACTTGAATACTTAATACGATTCTGTATTCTATTACATTCCTCAGTTTTCTTAATATAGTAGAGACGAATCCCAAAGATCTGAGTTATCAAGAAGATAAAGGTCCATGGAATATAATTTATGAAATTTATTACTAGTAGTGGCGCAAGAAGTGACATTTATGGTAGTTACTGTGCGAGCACAGGTATCAATTTTTATATACTTCTTACGTAAATCTACATTTTATATTCCATAAAATGATCTATTATAACATTACTCTGCTTTTTAACTTTATTCAAGTGTGACCTACATTTCTTATTAGCACACTTTTCTATTTTCTTAGATAATTTCCGCAGTTTAGATCCTTCGGGTCCATCATAGAATCCAACAATGCAGTCAAAGAATGCCATATTATTTTTCTGAGGACACTGTATATCTTGTTCTTTTGTAAATCTCTGAGATTCAACTTTTTGCTCCTTAAAATACTTTGAACACTTTCGTGTCCTACAAGTATCAAAGGCTATAAATAATCGATCCTCAATCTTTTTCTGAGCCTTAAATTTCTTGGCATTAAAGTTCTTTCTTGTTTTCTTCATCTATATATCCTAACTAAAAAAAACCCTCAGCCTTGATACCACCCCCTGTCTGCAAATATGGCACACAACTGTTCGCTTTGAGCAGTTAGTGCAAAAGGTATGACCACATGGAGCCAATGCAATTACAATTGGCTCTGTCATACAAATACAGCATAATGGATCTGATTGGGTGACAGTGCGCTGTGGAAGTAGTATATCTCTTAGGGCCGAATATTTCTGCAAGGTGAAAATATAATCCCAGTAGAGTTTCTCAAAATTACTAGATTGAAACTGCTTCTCTATATAAGAATCCATCATTTCCTGAAATCCATCAATCTCAGGATTTGGTAAAGATACAAGTTGTGAGACTTTTTCTGCTATCATATCAATTCGTATACATTCAGATTGTAGACGTTGATCTAGTCTAATAAGTTCATCGCCCGTATCCCTCATGTAATCCAATAACTGCTTACTCATATTAATCCAGCGTTGAACTGGATTTTCGCCTACTCTAGTCTTCATTAATTCTTCAATATATACATTTAAGGTATCAGTTCCATTTTGCGGAGAGTCTACAATAAAGTTCCTGAAAAACTGTGGAATTTGCCTAGCGGTATCAAAATTTGTTAATTTACCATATTTTGTTAAGAGTATATGAGCAGTTTTCAATGGTTGGTCATCGGGTAAGGGTTTTGCAAAAAATTGCAGAATCTTCTCTTCGTGATTTTGAATGATATCCTTAACTTTTCGTCTCCATTGTCTAAACTGTTGCTGCTTTTCAGCAGCCTCTGTAACATGGTAGAGGATAACATTTGATATTGCAACTTTTAAAGAAGCCTGTGGTTTTATATCATTTGTATCTGCATCCGGGAAATCAGCAGATGCATATACTACCCCTCCTTGAACTGCCCCTCCATATTCCCCTTGGTCCCTCTGTTCCATTACTTGCTTCTTAGGAAACTGAAAAAAATAGCATAGATGCAGCGTGAATCCTTATAAATCATCAAGAGTTAATTCCTTCTCCTTTTGTGCAGTTGCCTTTGCCCTATGAGAAACCTTATTCTTTTTATCAACCACAACACCTTCCCTCTTTCGCTTTTCTCGCTCAGTTTCACTTAGATTTTCCTCATCTTCTTCTTCCTCTTGCTCTTCATCTCTATCAAATATATCATCATCCTCAGCTTGAGCTGCTGCTTCAGCCACTTTCTCTGCAGCGGCCTCCTTGCCCTCGCCAACAAGTTTAGAAATTTCAGATACCGTATCAATATTTCCAAAGATATAAGGATTAATACCTTCCTTTTTTAATTCACTGTATTGATAAGGATGATATTTATCTAGTATGTCGCCACGATCTCCCCTTACACCATTAGCAAGTTCTGCCTTAGGGACTTCACAATCTCTTAAACTCACTAGGACAACATCACCAACTTCAAATCTAACTGTCTTTTTGATTGATCTACATATCTTACATACGCGTTGCTTGTTATCATCACAGTATATCTGGGCATTCAAGTCACCAAGTAGTCTTACTAGTCTACCAACCATTTGATCTGGTTGCCTAGTAATAAATTCTACTTGTTCAGAATCTGCAAACTTACTCTTTCCCTTTCCACTCTTGTAACCTTTACCTCCGCGAATATTTGGCATACTATTTACAGTGCATAATAATTGTGTCAATTTTTATATAATTGAAAAATTATATTCACAATTATAATAACAATGTGTTAATCATCATACATGGCATATAGAGCATTTGCATTTCTCTCCTCAACCTTTGCATAGTATGCCCTCTTCTTAAGACGTCTAGTAGAACGATCCTCATCAGTGATCCACTCACCCTCCTGTGGCTGATATTCCCTACAAGAGTCAGGGTAGCTTACTACCTGAGAGAAAGATTGCTGCTTAACTAGAGGCCTCCTCTCACTGCAGCAGAGGAGCTTGCAGTCTACATTCTTACCCTTGTAAATCTTCTGCTTTGCTTGGATAGTTGTATCGTAGCTTATGAGTGCTCCCACAATTGGACTACCATCTGCCCTATAAATCTGAACTGCCTTCACAGCCTCTGCTCTTGATGCATATATAGATGCAATCTCATCCTTACTCAACACGGGAATCTCCTGCTTGGGATTTGTTCTATTCTGATTATTCTTATAACTCATGGTATGTGTGTAAAAAATAAGGGCACCAGCACAATCAATTTTATACTGATGCTTTTACTTTTTTAGTCTTTACAACTCTCTTTGAAGAAGATTCCGTATATTCCACTTTTTTTCCAATGAGCTCACCGAACTCTTCCATAATTCGCTTGTCTTCCTTTTTAGAAGAGCATGGTAAATTATGACTAGAAAGTGTTGCACGAATATTCTTTCCCTTCTCGTCATTGGGAATAGTAATAACAGGGTCACCATGAATATATGGAATATGTTCATTTACGCCCGATGTAATTCTTGTTAATGTATCTATCTTATAATGACTCAGAATACTCGATGGTATGAGCTGCTCAACGAACTCCGGCTTTCTATAATGCCATGTATCTCTATCAGGACATTTTACAGTAGAATGTCCATGAACCTGGCAGATGCTGCAAAAGAGTGCAGCCCTAACAGGGCACAATGCTGGCTCATGTTGCTCTGCCTTGTATAATTTAGAACAAAAGTCACACATTGTTACCGCTAGCGGCTATAACCTTGAATCAATTTTATTTTTTTGATTTTTTAGCTTATTTATAGTAGATATGTCAGATTTAATCATAGGTCAAATGACTGGCTTGACGAACTCTCAATTCTTACAATATTCTGATGCTGCGCGTATATTTTTACGTGTGCAAGCGTTTAACCAGGCTATAAGAATTAAGCGAATTGCAGGAAATAAAACAATTTCCTATTACACCTTCGTAGATAATACAGAGAGAACCTTATATAAACAAGGGCAATTCATTTTATCTCAGAATGATCCTATTAGTGCAGCAGGAGGATTATACGATGATATAGCAGAAATATAATTTTCACATTCAAATAGTAGAATGTCTACCAATTCAAGAACATGCGGCTGCACAACTCAACAATATGATCAAATTATATTTAATTCGGTTGCATACCAGAATTCTGCCAACGTGGTCTATCAAGGAAAAAATGCCCTAGTCGCTGCGTCAACCAATGGGACTTTAGGAAAGCAGGCCACTGGCAATCCCACATTTAAGTCTAATTATGAACGCATGCAATATTTACTTGGGCAACAGAACCAGGCTTCTTGTGGTGTCCCTGGGAAAACTTTCGCCCTCGGCACTAACTAAATGCTTATCTACGAATACTTTTGGAGACATACTATGTTTCTGCAAGCGTTCCTTCGTATTTTTCTGCCAATGAACCCACCATAGACCCCAGGCCTCAATGAAATGTTTTTCCAAGTAAATAGTCTTGTCCATACCTTTATTACTAGAAAAATAGTATTCATTTTTATTATCCCGGCCCTACTTCCGTGACCTCCCTGTCATCGTAGCTCTGAAATTCTCTAACCACTGTGTCATTGCATCTGATGGTGACCATGTAGCCTTCTTCGTCGTAGAATCATATGTGCCAAGCTTAATTGGCTGAATTTCTGAATTTAATGAACTCCCATGCTGAAAAGCGAGCATGTTACCGTCCTTCAGATGAACTGGAATTCCATCAATAATCTCAACTCCATGACTTGGCATACGTATTATCTGCAATGACTCACATTCATTTTTTACCCTACTGCAAAATACCTTTGTGTAAAATTGAACTCATCGCCATGCTATTTTCATAGCACCCAAAAAAGATGTCAGCTCCTTTGCCTGTTTCACGTATTCGTAAGTCATTCAGTCCAATGAAGCTTGTAGATCTTGTGCAAGATTTTGATGAAAAGCGTATTACAATTCCCCCACACCAGCGTGAGTTTTGCTGGGATCTTGGAAAGCAACGTAAATTTATCCAGAGTATTCTGAAAGGCTATCCCATTCCATCTATTCTACTTAGCAAGGTAAGCCTTGGTGATGCAGAGCATATCCTAGAAGACGGGCGCCAACGCATCACAACGGTTTCTCACTTCCGTAGCGACAAGTTCGGAGTTGCACTAGAGAAGGATGGTCCAGAGTTTCTCTTCTCACAGCTTAATACCGATGATAGGTCTCGGATAGATCATGAGAATATTGTTGCATGGACATTCTGTAATGCTACACCCCTGGACCGCATAGAGATCTTTGACTGGCACCAGAATGGTGCTCCACTTTCCTCTGGTGAGCGCTATCATGCACAATATGCATCAGCACTCGTTGAGTTTGTTAAGAAGCAGCTTATGACACCTGGGCATGGTTATCACGACCGCGCTGCAACAATCTGGGGTGTCCGTGGCGATCCAGTGAATCCTCCAGAGGGTTATATCTCTTCAGACAAGCGTCGCAAGTGGCTTCTAAGTGCAGTTGCACTCTGCCTTGGTCTAGCATATGGTCCTGCAAATGCAAATAAGAACTATGAGAATGGGCGAGAACTCATCGTAATCCCAATCTCTGCAGCAAAGGAGGTCGCAATGAAGCGGGATCTTGAGCGCATCTTTGAGATTTATGAGGCGGTTCAGGCTCGTCTTGCCCCTCGTAAATCCAAGCAGTGGCTAAATCCGAACTGGGATCTTGGAACCTTTACAGGCTATATTCTCTATAGCCTCTCAATTGCTGCGCGCAAGGCACATATTGAAACTCAGAAGGGTCTTCCCCTAGGCCACAAGGTGGGTTTTGAGAAGAGTGGTGTCTATCAACCTGATTCTCTAAAGGATAAGCCTGCTGAGTGGACTCGTCTGAAGGATGTCTGGGTGAATTATATTGTCGGAGTGCGCCGCACAATTAATGATAACCCCAAGCAGACAATTAAAAATGTTCTGCTTGCGGGAATTCACAAGGGTATCCCTAACTGTCGTAACTGGACACTAGAGCGCTGGGAGGATGGATATAAGCGTGTATTTCATCCTGATACGGTTGTAGAGTCTGAATCGTCTGATATTGAGAATGAGGATGAATATGATTCTGATGAGGATGAGGAGAGTGAGTAAATTTCGGTATCTAAAATAGATGAACACTGCAATAAATTTCTTAGGATATAATCCTATAGAATATGTTCCAGCAATCCTGGTTACAGGTAAGATTGGACTAGTATTTTTTGCATTAGGTGCATTATTATATTCTTACGGCGCAGCAAAGCTTTCTTATACATATAATATGTCAATGAATAATGGGTCTATGGCCTACTTCTGGTGCCTGCTATGTTTCTTTTTTGCATCGATTTACTACCCATATTATGCAATCTTCTTGAATCCAGTTCTCCCTATTTCAATGGTTGGAGTTGCTGTAGGAGGGCGAAGACGTTAATTAGAAATCCTCAACCGTGCTGAAACTCATCTCGGCCTGAGTCTTTCCAACACCCGCCTTGGCATAGTTCGCATTACGCTTCTCAAAGAAGTTGTCCTTGCCCTCCAGAGAAATACGCTCCATGAAATCAAAGGGGTTTGCCACATTGAATATCTTGGGATAGCCAAGCTGCACTACCAACCTGTCTGCCACAAACTCAATATACTGGCTCATCAACACAGCATTCATCCCAATAAGCTCACATGGCAATGCCTTCGTGATGAAATTCTTCTCAATCTTCACTGCCTCCTTGATAATCTTGGTTACCTTTGTCTTTGTAAGCTTGTGCTTAATCTTGGAATACAGGAGGCAGGCAAAATCCGTGTGCATTCCCTCATCCCTCGCGATGAATTCATTGCTCGTCGTTAGGCCAGGCATGATGCCACTCTTTTTTAGCCAGAAGATTGAGCAAAAGGCACCACTGAAGAAGATTCCCTCAACCACTGCAAATGCTACCAACCTCGTTGCGAAATCGGCCTCCTTAGTATTTAGCCACTGCTTTGCCCAATCAGCCTTCTTCTGGATTGCAGGAATCGTGCTTGCCGCCTCGAGCAAGTGTTGCTTCTCAGCCCTGTCATCAACATAGGTATCAATAAGCAAGGAATACATCTCAGAATGAATCGCCTCCATGAAATTCTGGTTCGCATAGAAGTATTTAGCCTCTGGCCACTGAACCTCATTCTGGAAATTCAGGGCCAGGTTCTCCATAAGGATACCATCAGAAGCAGCAAAGAATCCTAGAACATGCTTAATAAAATGCTTAGTATTTGCATCTAGCTTCTCCCAATCCTTCGTATCCTTTGTCAGATCAACTTCCTCTGTAGTCCAGAATACTGCAACGGCCTTCTTTCCCATATCAAAGATATCTTGGTGTTGAATAGGAAACAGAACAAATCGCCCAGGATTCTCCATGAGCAGTGGCTCGTCAGTTGGCTTAGGTAACTCAGAAATTACCTCGCTCAAAGCTAACGCGGGTGGATCGGCCTTCGGGACCCTAGCCTTTCGGCCCGGAGATCCAGTAGTCTTCATGACGTCAGGATTCTTAGTTACAGATGAATCATTTATTACAGATACAATATGCTGCTCCATTCTGCTACGGGATAGTATATTTGAGGGCGAGAAAGAATCCATAGGGAGGTTTAGTGATAAATTGCGGCATTTATATGTGTGCAATTTTTATGGCGTGATAGGATAGATATGCAGGGAGGAAGAATTCTTGCTGAAGGTGTAGATGGTTGCATTTTGTCTGGTCCCATGTGGCCATGCGCAGAAGATAGTAAAGGTAACCAAGAAGTCCCCAATCCAAGTAATACGCGATATGTTTCTAAAATAGTTTCCGTTGAAGATGAAGAATCTGGTTTTTTACAAATGGCCGAGAGAATATTAGGGACTCAATTATCTGAAAAGTATCTTTCTAAGCTACAAGCTCAATGTAAACCTGCAACAAAACTGCATCCACCTAAAAAGCAATATGCAGAAAATTTAGTTAAGGGTGAACGCAATATTTTGGCAAAGACGTGGCCTACAAATGAAAATGAACAAGCATGTGGCCAACTTAAGCGAAAATTAGAAAATGGGCAGGATAATTTGAGTAAAAAGAAATTAATGATTATTACAAAATATGAAATGACAATGAGTGAATTAGCAAATAAACTTTTAAATAATACTATCCCATATAAAACTATATTAGTTAATATTGAACGTGCAATCCCTAAATTTATTATGGTTCTTCAGAAACTATATCAGAACCAGACGGAACAACTTATTCATATCGATTTACACACTGGAAATATATTTGTGAGATTAAACCCCTTTGAATTTGGTATTGCTGATTTTGGTCACTGTGTTTTCCGGCGTCAAAATGAAGATCCTTCTATGACATTTTTTGGAAAATTTCTTATCAACTATGTGTCTAACGTTCCATTTTCACCAAGGTTTAGTCAAATTCCCCTAGAAGCTCGTCTTCTCAGCTTTTGCTATATGAAAAAATTAGATAATGTAACACCATCTGCGCTAGTGAAAGCCTGGGAAAATGATGAAGAAGTAAAGGAATATATTTCAGGAACAGATATAATTAGTTCACAGCTTTCACAAATTTTATCACAACTCTTGAAACGAATCTTATTTATCGCCATGGTGGAATCAATCCAGTCTATTTCTAGAAAACTTAGAGAGAATCTAAATAGTGCTAGTGCATTGTATAATAGTTTTACTCCTACCGAAAAAAAGGTTGTTGAATTTATTTTAACCCGTTATTCAATTATTTCTCCAATAAATACTATAAATGAAGAACTAATGCATATATACCCGAATGAACAATTAATGACACAGAATGGAAAAGGCTCGAATAATTTAATTAAGTTTATACTAAAAGGAATTGCAGCTCCGTATTTTCAAGATGGATCGTCACTGGATAGAGCATTAAGTTCGGTGCAATCAGCGGACCTCGGAATACTGTGGGCAGACATTGTTGCAGGTAAATCTTCTTGATTAGTAACAGTAGGGTCCCTTGCGGTTACCGTAGGGTCCCTTGCGGTTACCGTAGGGTCCCTTGTGGTTACCGTAGGGTCCCTTGTGGTTACCGTAGAATCCATCACAAAAACACGCTCTAGGAATGTCTTAACCTTCGGATGAACCATGAATGCCCTAGCTGTCAAATCCCAAATATACAGGCAATCTAAGGATCTCACCCGTGATAATGCGACATATGCCTGGCCATATTCAAATGTATTATCACCAATATCAATTAAAGCACAATCCAGAGTGGCTCCTTGAGCCTTGTGGATTGTGATTGCATATGCCAGCCTTAGAGGAATCTGTTGTCTCTGCAATCCCTCAACATCCTCAGATTCCCATACATGCGGCTCAATAATGAGAACTTCCCCATTACGAAATTTTACCATCGGATACCCGCTAGGACCATCACAGAATTTCTCCACAATACCACGAGAACCATTAACTAAACCAAAATCCATGTATTTGTTACTTAGCAACATGACTTGAGCACCCTTCCTCAAAGAAAGTTCTGGAACATATGCGCCATTTTTATCCATCTTCTCAATTGCATAATCGGTTACTTGTTGAACCGTATGAGCCGTCAAGTAAGCCTGGGTCTTAATTGTCCTTGCAACGAAAACCTTGTCTTCACCCTCACACTTATTTAATTGTGTCATGTTAATTTGATCTACATCCGCACGCTTAGTAAAGAGGAGAGTTGGCTTGATTTCTAACTTCTTCCATGCCGTTGTTCTCCTGGAATCCAGAATATCGAGGGACTCCTTCGTTAAGATACCTGATCTAGCTTCATCCAGGATTTTTAAGAATACTGGGTCAGTTTGTCTATGCACTGTTCTCAAGACTACTGAATCATGAATATGCGCATTCCATGCCTTGGATTCAAAGACAAAGAAACAGTCCTTGGAGTCCTTGTTTACTGGGGGTAGCTGGAACATATCCCCCACCAGAATAAGCTGCAGGCCTCCAAAGGGTAGGGTGGACCTGCGCATTCCCTTACCAATAGTATCGAGCTTATCAAGCAGCTCTGGCATCATCATGCTAACCTCATCTATAATGAGTGCATCCGCAGCTAGCCAGTTCTTCTTAGCCTTGAAGGCTTTTCGCAGCTTCATCAAGATAACCTCAGCAGATTCCTTTCCTAGACCTATACCTGCCCAGGAATGAAGCGTTTTAGCACCCTTTCCTATGAGTAACGCTGCGCAGCCAGTCATGGCAGTGAGAGCTACATCTTTACCATCACTATTCAAGGCTTTCACTATATTTTGAATAACATATGATTTTCCTGTGCCACCTGCACCCGTTAGAAAGAATGATTTCCCTGATTTCGCTAAATCAACTGCTCTTTGCTGATCTTCATCCATTTGTGCCTTTGATGGTTTTAGACAAATAAGCAATTTTTATGGTGCTATCAACAGATTACAACTATAAAGCGATTTATATTATTTACGTATATTTATACAAAAACTAACACACCCATCAAGTGCTTTTCCTATAATCATCTGATTATATGTTAAACAAAATTCATCTACTGCTTTCTTTATTCCAAAATGGTAGACAGTTTTAGCCTTTGCCATATTCATTTCATAATCATGACCCATAATATACCCACCATTCTTTATTTTTTTATATGCATTTAGTAAATCCTGTTTAACACCATTGTATGAATGATCACCATCGATATATATAATATCATAAGTATTATCTTCTTGTCCTCTTAAAAAATCTACTGAATTTCCTTTATGTAATTTAATATTAGGCATATCTTTATATTTCTCTAATAATTCTACATAACTCTTTCCTACGTCATACCAAACTACATTGTTTCCATCAGCATCACCACTACAGGTATTCCCTTCAAATAAATCAACTGCATCAACTGACCCTATTCTACAATTTTTTACTAAATAGTCTAAGAAATCTCCCTTAAATACACCTATTTCTAAAAGTACTGGATTAGATATCTTATTACAATAATATGATAACATTTCGGTGCGTGTTTCAAAAATACATAACTCACTATAATTTTCATCTTGCTTTATCCAATAGTGTTCTGTATAATCAGTTTTTATTAATGGAGAAATAATACTATGTTTAGATCTGAATTCATCAGTTGCTCGTTTTGCACCTATCCAATGACCATAATCATCTATTATTATTATTCCGCCTGGAACAACTTTATTATATAACTTTTCTAGACATACCATGGTTGATTCATACCAATCACCATCTAGCCGAAGAACACCAATTTCTCCAATGTTTTCTATATTTTCTGGAACATTTAATGTGTCTTTGAAAAATCCTTTTATTAGATTCACATTTTTCATATCAATGTTTAATGTTTTAAAAGTATTATAAACATTTTCTATACCACCTGATAAATTATCACCAACTTTACCAAATCCAGATAATGGGTTACTCTTATTATAATTCCCTAAATCTTCATTGGTTATATTAGGCATACCTTCAAAGCTATCAAAACCATATATTCTATTATTTTTACCTGCTATACTTTTCATCATGGCTAAACATCCACCTTTTGCCACCCCACATTCTACAAAAGAATACGATGTATTTATAAATTTTTTACACTGGTTGTATAAGTTAATTAATCGTTCTCTAGAAACCATACTGAATCGCCTTTTTAATATATCATCTGAAAGTGAATACATTATTTTCTCCCAGAAAGAACTCATTTTATGATACTTTGAATTATATAATCCAGGTGTCCCTGGAAAATGGTAAATAATTTTCTCTTTATTAAATTCTCTAGGATTATTTTCTAAATATTTCTTCATAAATTTATTATCATATTTATCTTGAATAAATGAATTATAGACTAGAAATGGCTGATCTAAACAAAATGGGTGATCTGTATTTTTATTCATATAATTGACGATATGGCAATTTGTATCTTCAAATAATTTTCTCATTGATTCACTATTAATAAAATAAAACACACCTGCACTGAATGCAGAAGTATTTTTACTAAATATTTCAAAGTTAAAGAATTGTGATCCCCAGAATACATGACCTATATGACCCTCTTCTAATGCATACAATTTTTCAGATGAAATTTCAATGTTAAATAAAACATTGATATCTGAATTAATTAATATATCGGTATCTAAGTAAAGTATTTTATTATACTTATCAATCATGTCATATTGAAAAATTTTTAACTTACAACAAGAAGCTTCCATTAATGTATGTAAATCCATAATATAGTAATGTAAAGGTAGGTCAATATTCTCTAGTTCTTTTTGTATAAGTGGCTGGAATGCTGCAGATGTTAATATAAGAATATCTGTAGTATTCTTATTTATATTTGCTTTTACTGAAATAGAAGTAATAAGTAATTTTAGTAAATTTATATATGATTCTTGATGAAAAACACACATGTAAATAAGATTCATTATACTAAATAAAATAAATTATTAAACAATATTATGCGCGGAATGTATAATAAAATAAGTTATAAATGTTTATTATATGGCAGTATATCCAATAACCTTTTCGATCCCGGAGTCTAAACTAGTTACAGAAATTCCTGTAAAAACTAAATTTATATCTACTATTATACCCGGTGACGTTAAAACATATACATTTAATACTGAAGAGGCATATTACAATGAGTATAAGTCTTCCATATTTGCCCTTACAACAAAGAAGGGTGGTTGGGATTGTATGAGGCATTATGAAGTTTTAGCAAACGGATGTATTCCTTATTTTCCATCTATCGAATACTGCCCAAATACAATTCTAGCTCTTCTTCCTAAGAAACTTCTTATAGAAGGAAATGCCTTATATAAGAAATATAAAAATACTAAATTTGAAGATATTGATATGAATGAATGTAAAAACTTTAGTCAAAAATTACTAGACTATACGCGCCGTAATTTAACAACAATTGCAATGGCAAAATATTTTATTTATACCCTCAATATGCCTAATATTGAACGTATACTTATATTAAATGGTAAAACAAATCCAGATTACTTACGATGTAGTCTACTTCATGGTCTAAAAGAACTATTAGGAAAAAATTGTCACGATTCACCCAAGGTGCCACATATCTATAAATCAAATACTATAAACTATACAAAATTATATGGTAATGGATATTCGTATTCAAATCTACTTGATTCTTCTTTGCATGATGAAATGTCAGAAAATACATTAATAGATGATATTAAGGCAATGAAATATGATATTATTGTCTATGGTTCTTATCATAGAGGTATGCCACATTATGATCTTGTTCAAGAAATATACCCAGGTGATAAAATTATATTATTATGTGGAGAAGATACGCATAGTTGTAGATATGATAAATATTTAGAAAAGGGGCATAAATTATTTATCCGTGAAATGTAAATTATAAAATATAAAGTTCTCTGACCCGCAGTAAATAAGCAATTTTTATAGTGATTGCTTATAAAAAAATTGAATTTATTGCCATTTATGTATAATGTATACAAATGGCAGCAGTTCCTATGTCGCGTGATATGATGCGTGAGCTGAAGGCTAAGACCGATGAGAATAATAGGCTTACACTCGTTGAGCGTTATGTTAAAATCATGTATGAATCTGCAATTAATACTGCTAGAACTTCTATAAATACCCAATGGAGGGCTGAATTTCATAATGGACAGGGTGGTCAGTTGCTTGATGGTAGGTTTATCATTACAAATATTGATGATATTCTTAGAAGACTTCAAGACCTTTTCCCAGATTGCTCTGTAGATTTCAAGTCTCTTACTATGGCAAGGGGACCAGATGGTCAGATGCACGATATTTCTACTCTAGACGAGAAGGCTCTAATGTTTATCGGAAACAGACAAGTAACTCAGTGTATAACTATTGATTGGTCTTAGAGTATCTTCAGATCCCGTCCTATCTCTTTTTTATACATTACTTTTAGGATCTCTATGTATTTCTCACGCAATTTAGAAATATCCTCTTCACTCGGATTCTCATTTTTTTCAACTGGAATAGGTTCTCCAATCACTGAATAAACTGGATCCTTTAAGGGATTATGTAAAATTCCTAGAAATCGTGAAACAGTTTTCCATGTGGGAATTGGAATGCATAAATCATACGGTTTCAATGTATCTTGGATCCATTCAGGTATATCAATTGCCTTAAATAACTGAGCCTCCTCCTTTGATATAATTGGAACTAGTGGCGTTCCAGTTTCTAGAGCCATCTTGAAAATTCCACGTCGTCTTAAAAGTAATGCAGTATCTTCATATATCATTTCTCTCATACCCCCTGGAGAAAGAGAGATAGATCCTTCCTTCAATGTATTCTTCATCTCATGATAATCACTCGGGATTATATTTGTCTCATGAAATATCTCAGTTGTAAAAGGAAACCACTGTAAATTACTAAAAGCTACTGTCTTAGAAAGTTTAATAGGTATCGGGGAATCGGTAAAAGGCGAAGCCGTATGAAAATAGAAACTCGTTGGAAAAACTCCATGGGGGTGCCACATGAAAATATAATGACCTTCTTCTTGCAGGGCTTCAATATTACCAATCATCTTAAATGATTCATTGATATTGTGTTCTATTCTTGAAATTTCTGTAGGCATAGAAGCACGGAATATCCTATTAATAAAAGTAAATAAGGGCATAATACGAATCATTCCAAGTGAAATGCAAATTATAATTAGAGCTGCTGAAAAAAGACCTGCGCATGCAGCAGTAAATCCAATTCCTAATAAAACTCCTAACCAGATAGTAATATATGAATATGGATATATTAAATCTATCATCCTAGTCATTCATTAAAAAAGAATATTAGTAGATGAACGCAAACTTTTTGCTTGTAGCGTAGCACTTGTAGCGTAGCACTTAGCGCTTAGGACCAAACTGCTGTTTATACAGCTTGCTCTTCAACTTCTTGGGCTTTGGCGGAATCGGAGTGTTAGCTATTAATTCAATGGCTTGTCCATTAATTAGTAAATCATGATGAGAATTATACCAATCAATATAATTTGGGTTATTAATAATATTTATAACATAACCATCTCCCCATAATCGCTCTGTTGGCTTAGGCTTAGGCTTAGGATACTCATATTTTACACTATAAGTAAGGTTCTCAGTTATTAATACCCTCCATGCATCACGGCCAAACTTTGAATTATAAGCATAATAACACGGTGTTGCACCTGAATCATCCTCATTATTATACCAAATCCCCCGTTTAAGAAGCTCCCTAACCATCTTCGGACAGTTATTCTCACAGGCGATACTAATAAGCCCTCTGCCTGCAGTATCAGGAATGCTAAGCATTGTCTTAATAAGCTCAGGGTGCCCTGCTTTCTTTGCCATGCCCTCTAGCTCATCGATTCGTGCAAGCCATCTCTCCTCGGGCCTATAGAGCTTGAGTCCATCATTCTTAAGAACAATATGGTGCTTCTCACCCCCTGGTAAGAGAGTTGTGTGCTCAGCAAGAATCTGGAGCCTAGTCTTCTGCTTTTTACCATAGGTCTGCTGAATTAAGAAGGGGAACCAGATACGCTCATCAGTAAATGTCGCCTTGCAAGAAACGACTGCAGGACCAATATCCTTGGCAAAACCATTGTATGCTAGAAGATATAATATATCTTCTAGCATTGCTTGATACTTTTAATATGGCTGAAAAAATATTCAATTTTACTTTAGTGATTAAGGCTAAAAAAATTCTCAAAATACTCATTTGTGTTTACGCGTAGATTTCTTCTTATGAATATTACGCTTGGTATACTTGCGTTGTCCACCTGATTTAGAAGGTCGTAATTTATCTCCTAATTTTTTTGCTACGGTTTCTTCTCCATGTTGAAATGGCAAAATCCAAAATTCGCTAAGTCGTGATGGTATTAAATATGGGTCTTTTAAAATTATATCATAGTATGCAGATTTATTAATATAATAACGTGTATGTGAGTGTGACCAATCATGAGCAACAGAATGTGGTATTTGTAAAATATGGTATGCGGTTTCTACTATGCGACTGGGGCTTTGGATGGGTTGTTTTAAAGATATTTTTTTTAAATTTTTTAAATTTTCCTTATTTGCCCCTAATGGAAATTGTAAAATACAATCAAAGTCATATGGATCAATAGAAGAAGATTTAGCTGCTGCTGTAGCAGCTGTAGCAGCTGTTGTAGCTGGTGCTGCTTGTGCAGCTGTTACTCCAGTAAATGGAAGCACGCCCCTGACCGTGTTAGCTGCTTTTCTTGTAGTTTGATCTACAGATAATTGTAATCCTTCTAAACCCTTTGCAATACCTGCAATACCGGTATTTGACGACATCTATTTAATCCAATTAATTTATGCAAAGAATCTCGGAAGCCTTCCTAAAACCTGCCAAACAGGTATAGATTCATTAGGACTTAATTCTAATATATCAGCCTCATCTTGTGTTAGTTTAACAAGATGTCCTCGGGCTAACCGCTTCTCTTTCTTTGCAGATTCTAGTAAAGTCCTGTGGATTTGCCATAAGGAACACTTTCGTGAAACCATGTGTTTCTTTGCCCACTTATACGCACGCTCATGCAAGGAATATTCCTCTGTCCATAAATCTAGATCAGGATGTTCAACTAGACTAGAAATTTTCAAGGCATTTGCGTATATTTTCTTGCTTTCATGTGTCAATGTCTCAATAAATGAGCGAATATTTGACATCGAATCAGTTAAATCATTATCTGATTCGGTATCAGACATTTATTAGTCCTATTAGATTCCAAGAAGCAATTTTTAGAGCTAAAATGCACTACCTTTAGCCTTCATTCCATCCTTGTGCCCATTTACTAATGGGATGATGCAAGTCAGTTCGTGTCCACCAAATCGGTTTTGCCGGATCAAGAGACTCTATAGCGAAAATCCAGTGTGGTGGCACTAATAGGACTGTTGACGGCCTTAGTATAATTTCAATATTCTGAACCTGAGTCCATAAGGGATGATGAGCTACTGTGGCCTCAGACCACTTCAATCCCTTCCACCCAGGGGGCAACTTTGATTTCTGAGCATTATGAAGTAAAATACATCGCGCTTCACCTTCTGTGCAAGTTATAGCCGTCGCCCAACCATATGTCTGCCTGAGGCCATCTGGGCCAATATGTGCCTCTGTTCGCGTAGAAAATAACCATGGATTCATATCAAACCATCTGAGTATGGTATCAGATTCAATCTGAGAAATCCCCAAAATCTCAGACCATGTGAGTTCTAAGGACAAAGGGACCGCCGCTAAGGCTGTAGGTGCATCCTCGTATTGTTGCCAAATTGGCTGTGCATTCCAAAAACGTGTTTGCTTCAAGCCTCCTGATCTCCATATACCCGCGACCTTAACTTCAGATACAACCACTGGTTTCTTTTCTTCCCAAATAGTCTGAAGACTAATAGCAATCTGAGACTCCTTTATTTGAGAAAGACTATATTGACTTGATGACTGTGAATAATGCCAGACAATTATACAAAATATGATTAAAAGAATAACAATCCATTCAATCATCTTCTTAACGCTACCTCGTATATTAGGCGTGTTCTCTAAGCCGCATTATGAGGGACATAGGTTAAGCCCCCCGAGTTAGCAGCCCCAAGCCCTACAGCCATCAGGCTCTAACTTCTTTGCAGTGATTCCACCTAAATTGTCATCACAACGTCTAGAGTCTCTCCAAATATTCTGCCGGGGAGGCTCGGTTGGACCTACATAGCGATCCTGTTTGGTTGCATTATTAAAGAGTCTAGGTGACCTTAACCAATTCTTCTCATCTGCCTGGGTTCTGCAATTATATGTTCCAGCCCTCAGGAGTGCTTGTGGCATAGAGATTTCCTCTACAAACCTGGAGGTAGGTTTATCAGATTTAGGCACTAGCATTCTATCAACATACATATCACTATTCCTTGGGGGCTGGTATTGGTCATCATCACACGTTCCTAGACGCCGATCCATACGTCTTAATAAACTTTCCTTATCGATTGCCCTCAAGTATCTATCAGGCGGATAGACCTCTCCACCTTGAGGAAATACAACATCATCTGAAACCTCTGGTGCATTCTGGCCTGCTGCACTAGTTCTATATTCTAGGCACACCTTAGTATATGGTCGGAAGTCTAGAGGAAGTGGAACTAGAGTCTGAGGAACAGTTCTAGAATAAATTTTTGTAGGATCCCAGTGGGATTTTAGGCATACTGGAGGAAAGAATGGCTGTGTAGAAGAACCTTGAATAGGATAGGATTCAGTTGCACTACCTTTTTCATAAGGAGTTCCCTTTGGATTAATTGGTGAAGTAACCGAAGACATATCTGACATAGTTTAGAATTTACTATGGAATATTTACAGCTTCTACAATCTGAACAGAGCCAGACCATTCGCAATCAGCATTATTCAAGAGAACTCCTGCAGAATTATACCATGAGAAAGTCAATTTATCTATTTTTCCAACTGGGGGGTTAAATGTGACAGGGCTATGGACAAAAGTAGTTGCAAATGAACCAAACGTATTTAACATAAGCTTTGAATTATATACTCCAGTTTGAGCAGTTGTATCACGGGTTTTTGAGAAATTTTCTGGTTTACTTATATCCATACGATTCATATTGAATTCCTCATTTAATTGTAAATATATATAATCATCAAGAATCTTGAAAAATGATGTGCCCCGCTGCACTGTATTAACAGTAGTATCTTGTAATGCAAATCCTAAATTATAACCAAGGCCATATTGTTCTGAACCAATGTTTGCTTGTGAAACACATGATGAGAATGGTATACTAAATTCTATAGGATCTGTTATTCTATTACGTGATGCTAAATACGATGGTAAAATACTGGACAAATCTGTTGTAATTAAGTCATATAATGCAGCATTACTCTGACCAACTACAGTGCTTATAATTAAGTTATTACTTGAATTTGTAAGATTAATTGCATTAAATTTACTTAAAAAATCACCAAAACTTACAGTTGAAATATTAGATCCATAGAATCCTGGGATACCCACAGAACCATACACACTATTTGTGCTAAATACCGAATTAAACAAAGATAACGATGCCCTATAATCTGGATTTACATTTGTCAGGTTTGCAATTTTTTGTTGCTCATTTGATAAATCAAGAAGTGTTATATATCCATAATCATAACGCTGTGGTAAATAAAAGCGAACAAGGCTTTGAAATGATTCTGTTGGAGAATATCCGCGAATTGCAAGATAATTAAAAGAATCTGGATTAGCCGATGTATCAGATGGGTCAAGATTTATATTAGATATATACGAATCAAAATTATAACCAGAAAATGAATCTGAATAAGAGAAATTGCGCGCCTTTTCCATTGCAAATTTACCATCAATATCAGTTACTAATGATGAAAAACTCTTATATAAAAACATCTCTGTATGTTGATATGAAGGATATGTTTCAGTATCACCTGTTTGAATTATAGGATTTGCTAAAGAACCAGTCTTAGTCAAACTAATTTTATGTGTAGGATAGAAGACTTGATTCGCAAAGGATGTAATAATGGTTAAATCATAAGGAGATGTAAGTCGCGCTCCGTAAAATGATTCTAGATTATTAGTTGCAGGAAAATGCCATATATTAGTAAATTTAGATACAAAGAAATCGCTATATGGCATATCATTTCCTGTATTATACTCTGTTAAGATGAATTTAGGACTTGCAAAATTTATATTAGATAAGGAAAATGCTACAGGATTAATTACAGATGAGTTTATATTTTCATATAAGACATTACCCCCGTTATTCTTAGTTAAATAATAATTTCCATTATAATCAAAAATAGCCTTTCCTACTTCTATATTTGATATACCAGATGTTAAATTAAATGTATTATAATAATTACTTGAACCTGAAGAGTATTCGAGCAAAGGAGTAAATGACACTGAATCAAATTTAAAAGAGGTTACCACATTAACTATTGTAGTATCATATTCAGATACAAGTGTTCCTATAACTGATGTGCTTATATATAAGCTTTTCTTTATCTTGTTCTGATTCATAGTAAGGGTAGTAGATGTAAATTGAAGGTTTGTTAAATTTATACTAGTTATATCTGAAATTATACGATTTTGAAATGAATACATGCTTATATATTGTCCTTCAAAGTCATTAATAACTTGAACTGGAATATCATAATTATTAGAACCGATTGTTGTGTAAATACTATATACACTATACTTAAATAATGGTAATCTAGCCTTCAGTGCATTCTTAAATGTATAGGGTTGCACTATGACATTTGAATCTATATATGTTTGATTTGTCAATGAACGAATAGCATATGCATCTGGAAATTGTGTAGCAGTTAACCACTGAGAACCATTTGCCAATGAATCTTCTAAAGTAGGCTTATATGCCATAATATCCTTGAATTCGTATGCCCCACTAATTAGAGATTGTTCTAAAACTAATGCATATAATGCTTGCACTGGATTACCATTTGCTGCTATGGTAGAAAGGGAAGGTATAGGTATTTGACTATTTGCAACATCAAATCCAATATAACTCGCATTAGTTATGAACGGATTTGCCCAATATCCAAATCTAGGAATACCTCCAAGAATACGATCAAGTGTTGGATTTAATGGATTCACGTGCGGATTAGCAAGATTTTCTGGATTTCTCAAGTAATCAAGAAGACAATATATTTCTGTAAATTCAATATAAGATGCATCAGTAAATAGTGTTTTTATAAAATAAATATTCTGAAACGTATTAAATATTGAATTTATTGTATTAGTTATACTAATTACAGCAGAAGTGTTCATACCATTATTGAAAAAAGTATAAATAGAATTAAATAGCTGAGTCTGACTTAGTTGTGCATAAATTGAATTAGGTAAACTAGGAAATGCAGAAGGCCTGCTAGTTATCATAGTGCTTATCTGCATTGAAGTTAATAAAGTATTGCCAACTAGAGATAAATATGATCTATACCATACCCAATTATATCCAGAGTATCCAGACAATTGAATTGAATCCGTATAAGGTATAAATGAAACTGCTCGTTCATTTGTAATATATTCTAGAGGTGCCTGGAATACGGTTAACTTTGATCCGTCAATAAATGATGGGGATATATCTTCTGTTGGAATAAAAGGTATCGTAACGTCTGTAATATATGAAAATACTACTAAACCATGAGAACCATTACCTGAATTTACATTAGGATTACCACCTTGTCCATAATAAATTTCAGGATGAATAAATACCTTTGAATCAGATAAATATCCTTGTTGTGATATACCTGGGCTAATAAAATTAGTAGAAGTATTATCTACTCCTGGACTTGCCGTCCCATAATCTAAAATAGTAAATGCAGTATTATCTGGATAAATATATCCAGCACCACCCCCTCCTGCACCACCACCAATTAATGTTCCTGAGGAGTCTGTCACAACTCCTCCACCTCCACCACCATAATATCCACCACCTCCACCACCTGCAGAAATAATAGTGTTATTAATATTTCCTATTAATTCATTTGCCACTAAAACAGCTGGACTTCCTCCTTTCAAATAACTACCTGTATCTGCAAGATTACCTGCATTACCACCAACAGTTACTGTTCCACCTCCTCCATCGAACGAGGAATATGGAATAGATGACCGTGACATTAAAGAAGGTATACCTGCAGAATATCCAGATGGCGTATCTTGTATAATTCCCACATTGATAATCTGTATTTCATTAATTACAGGTATACCATATGTATTTTTATATAACTCAATATATATTTGCCTGGATTGTAATAAAGGAACTATATCAAACTCAAAGATTGAATAGATTAAATATGGTTTAAAATTTATTGATGTATTATTGAAATATATTGTAGTTGATTTTGTAGAATCAGTATATATACCAATTCCAGTAATTAAATTATCTTGATTTGGAGGATATAACCCGTTAAAAATTCTAATGTGATTTATGCGATCAATTTGAGAAGAAAATGATATATTTATTTTTAAAGAGTCGCCCTGAATAAATGATGCAGGTTTCCAATAAGTAGCTAGATTACCGTCAATTGCATTTGCAACTGTAGTATTCAATCTGAAAGGAGCACGATTATTAATATCAGTAATAGATGACGGTAATTTTTGACTTATTTCCATATTTGGGTCATATAATCCATTGAGTCCTGCAATTTGTAAACTATTAGGCGTATCCTTAGTAAAAAGTATATATAATGTGGAAGTATTTGTTAAAGTATATATTAAGAAAATTTTATAAAGATTATATGTTATACCATTGTTAGTGACAGTAGAATCAATTATTATCGTTGAATTAGTATAGATAACTGAAGAACCGCTTGCGTCAAGGCTTATTGTGATTCCAGTAGGCTGAACATTATTGTCAGTAGGAGTATAGAATTCAATGTAATTTAATAATGGAACCGGTGAAGGAAATCTAAATATGAACGGGTAATTTATAACATCAACCGTAGAAAGTTCTGAAGGATGAAATATAGTCTGTAAATTAGTATCAAGTAATGGTGATATATCTGTTGTGATAGGTAAGGCCGTATCATACACGCGAAATTCATATATTTTTGGCTCATAATTGATATTCGTTGTTTTCTGTATTTCTATGTATAATGTAGTCATATTGGGTATGATTGTAATTGGACCATATCCAGAAGAATTTGCACCATATGACCCTGCATCGGGATCAAAGCCCCCTGATAAACTATATGACCAATCAATTCCATTAGAACTTGTTACAATAGAAGCCTGATTTGCAGCTAGACCAGTTCCTGATAACGAAACTCCTACACTTATAAATCTTGATCCAGAAAACTGAACATCGTTTCTCTGTAAATTACCCTGAATAGAAAGATTACTACTAAGCCATAATAAACCATCAAAACTATATTTAATAAAAGATGTATTATCGGTTGATTTGCCGCATGCTACAAATGTATTATTTCCATATGTTACACTTAACCCTGAAAAATTAGTTACATTCGTTGTATTCCAATTTATTCCATCTAAGCTATATATAAGACCCGAAACTAATGGATCACCTACATTTCCATTATTCTGTGAAATAATATAATATCCTGCACCATATGTAATATCATTAATTAAAGAAGTAGTAAATGCTTGAATTGACGTCCAATTTACACCATTTAAACTTTTCTTTAGAATAGAACCTCCTATAGCCCAGAAATATCCATTCAAAAATCGTATTCTAGTTATAGATCTTGTAAAAATAGTCCCTAGGAAAATCCATGCTAATCCGTCTCTAGATAAATACATAGAACCTGCATCAGTGCCTGCAAGTAATACAGAATTTCCATAGGCCAATGTATTAATTGGAGAATTAAAATAATTATTAATTCTTGATAATGACCAATTAAACCCATCTGGACTATACATAATACCAACTCCAGAAGCATACCATTTATTAAAAATAGAAATGTATTGAATCGATTTAACAGAAGGCAATGGTGTATTTTTTATTGGTATCCAATTTATATAATCTATACTATACTGAATATTCTTATTAACAGAATTAATTCCTCCAACTATCCACGCATTCGATTGAATTGGTGTATTTGATAGCTGTGCAGTTGGAAGCATGTCATATACTTGTTGTAAATACTGACCATTGTCTATAATACTATAATCTACTGGTTGTATTGATGTATTAGAAAAAAGAACTTGTTGTTTATTCAAGTCATTATAGATAGTAATGCCAGTTGGTAAATTAAGCGTGTTGAACTGAGGTGGCCCATAAAAGCGAAATTTAGATAGAGATGTGATGGGATTAGAAAAATTTAATAAGATACCATATGTATTAGGCGTTTGGAAATAGTTTAGAGGATTTAATTTACTAGGTATGTTAGGTTCCCAGAATGTAAGGAAATTATTGTCAATTAAATTATTCACATTTGAGCCAGCAATAACTGTAGTATTAAAAACATCAATAACAGATAATACTGGTAGGCGATTAAAAAATACACCATTAAATTCTATAGAAGAAAAATAATAATTACTTGCTGAAAGTGCATTATTTACTATACCGAATCCACCTGGTCCTCCTAGGTCAAGTGTTCCAGCACCTCCACCTCCTCCTACAATTAATAAGGGAGTAGCAGTTAAAACATTTGAACCAGAAAATATTCCTGAAAATCCACCACCTTGCACAGTAATACTATTAGAATCTACATATTTTCCAGTGAGGGTAGTTCCACCACCGCCATAACGCAATTGTTCGTATAATTGCAGAGAACCAACCACATCTTCTAATACAAAATTATCAAGGTTTCCTCCCTTTCCAACGACAATATGTAAGGTAGAAATACCTTCAGGTGAATCTGCAGTTTTAATATTTAAGAGAGCCTGCGGATTAATACTTACCTTAACATATGCACCAGCACCACCAGTAGACGTTGATAAAGAAGATAAAGAACCACCTCCACCTCCCCACATCCATAATGTTAAATTGCTCATAGATGCATTTAATTCAAGTGAGTGTATTGTAATATTACTATCATCTCCTGGCATTTGTGTAAATGTGAATATCGGATTTATTATTCGCTTACCTTGAACTGAATAATTTTGGAGAGGTGTTGCTGGATTCGTCATATAATTAATACATGACACATTACCACTATTAAGATTTATAGCAGTGCTGAGAGAACTTGCGTAATTTGCAGTAGTAAAACTAGTGCTTGCATTAGAACATATATTAGATGTTGAATTAACAATATATAATGTATCTGAAAATTCTGAAAAATATGTAGTTAACCCCACAATGGGTGTATTATAAAATGAAGCAGCAAAATTATAGAGGGCCCCCGTTTCTTCAATTAGTAATGAATTTTTTCTAAAACCAATAGAGGGTGTTGTAATAGGAATAGATTGTTCATATTGTGATTGACTTTGAGAATACGCTGCCTGTGGACCATATATTGATCTTGAAGGATTATTGTTTGAAATTGGCACTACATAACCAGACTGAGGGGCAGATCCAGGGGGGTTTATTGCAGTTTGATTCTGTAAAAACGTTGATTGAAAAGAAGGTATTTGTTCTAATGGATATGGTAATACACTTCCTGAAAGCACACTGTATGTTAAGATTGCACCATGTGCATCAAATGGAACCATATAAAAAAGAGAATCATAACTTAATAAATCACTTGCTCCAGGTGTATTCCCCATAATAGTCTTGTTATTAGAAAGAAATGAGCTATCGTTAATATATTGATACCAGGTGCCATAAGAAAACCCAGTAGCTATCGTATTTGGACCGTATGTAATTGCATTATCAAATTTAAGCACCGATGTTGCAGAGGATAATGTCAAAACTGTATTTACTAATGCTAAACCACTGAATACTCCTATATACTTAATTTGTAAATTAGGATCATTTGAACTAGGAACATTATCGATTAATGGATACAGACATGATTTAAATGCAAATGTATCAACATTGTATGCACCATCCTTTGGTAAGAATCCTATAGCATTAATACCTCTACCGAATACAATATTATTGTTTGTATCTTTTTGAAATGTCTGTAAAACATCACTTAGAGAACGTGTAGGTAATATACCAAGGTTAGATAAGCTATAAATCGCGTCATCATATTGTAGTGGAATAGAGTAACCTTCATACCATTGAACTATTTTTAATTGTGCTGTGGAAATTTCAGAAAATGAATAAACATTATTTTTTTGAGGATATAATACAATATTAGAAGAATTAGTTCCAAAATATGATTGCGAAAGTGTATTATATGGTGTAATTGCTTTGAATGTAAAATTATTCAGAGGATCTATTCTAAAAGTTGCAGTTGGATCTACGCTTTGCAGGGTTTTATTATATGCAATGTAATCTGTTAGATCATCAGATACACCATTTGTATCATACCCAATTGGTATTCCTTTAATTACTAGATTCTTATTAAATGTAGAATTGTTTGGATCTATATTCATTAATGTAGATGTTATTGGTAACCTTTGAAAATCTGGGTTGTAATTTATTACATAGTCATATGTAGAAAGATTTGTTGAGAGAAATGGATTTGCATTTGGATTAAATTTTACATAATCTCTAGATAAGGGTGTATATGATGAATCATTGTAGTAAACGAATGGCTTAATAGTAGTGTTTAATGCAGAAGTATTATTACTTCTTAAAATAGTATAATACGTATGACCACTAAATGTGCTTAATTTTAATGTTAAATCAGATGCACCTTGTATATTGCTTATATTAGCAATATAGTGTAATGGATTTTCAGAACGCTGATTACCAAGGTCTGCCATGAATGCACCGCGATCATGATAAACAAATGCAGTAAAATAATCTGTAAACATAGTGCTTATATTTAATTGATTTTGAATAATTGAAACAAATGATAAAGTTATATTATTTACACAAGGTATTTCTGTTAAACCTGGTGGAGATTGAGCAGTGAATTCAAAATAGTAGTAATTATTTATTGCATCCATAGTAATTATGCTGGCATTTTGAAAGGATGAGGTAAAAGAATCTCCGAAGTTAGCCTGTAAAATTGTAGGATTATAATTTGTTATATCCATATTATTATTAGTAATATCATATATATAAGAATATGATATGTCAAAATAATTCTGGGGAACATTCTGTTTATTAAGATCTAATACTCCTTTGTAGAGTCCCAGTTTATTAAAATCAGAGTAACGATAGTAGTAGGGTAGAGGTAATGTCTCAACCTGAAGAGTCTGTCTAACTGGAGACTTAAATTTTATAATAGTATACTGCGCTGGAAGAATATTTACTAATATATCAAGTGTATGTGTGGTCTTATTGATATTTAAATAATATGTATTAGGATCAATTGCTAGACTACCAAACTGAAAATTTTTACCAGCAACATTGTAGGGTATTAATGATTCGGATGAATTGATATTTGAAAGGCCAGTAGTAATATAACCATTTGCAGAAACAAGATTAGGCCAATATCCAGGAGAATCTGTATAAGTAATCTTAGAAGAACTAATTGCAGCTTGTCCCGAATTTAAATATGCAAGATCATAATTTGAACGAATGCCTACTGCATTTATACCATTCTGGAAAAATATACTATTTTCTAGGTTATTAAAGAAGTCTGGAGAATATGTTGCATATGAAATACCTAATAATGTGGCTAACTGTATCTGTAAAAAATTAAACATATCTGCGTAAATAACCGTAGCTTTACTCACTGTAGTTTGTAAAATAGAATATGTAGTAGCTGTCAATCCAAGATTATTAAATATACCAGATAATGTTGCAGAAGATGTATTGTTTATTAAGTTAACTAATGACGTATTTAATGTGATTGTGGTAAAATTCACATGTAAAGAATTTGTATCGTATGATACCTGATACCTATTTACTAGACTATACCTGAATGTGTGATTTAATCTATATATATCCAGTAGTGCTATATTATTATTAATTAAATAAAGAGCAGCTTGGTCATTAATACCACTCATGTTGAAAATAACATGTGATTCTACTGGTAAATTATCCGAAGCTGAATAGTTGGGGGGTGCAGAAAAATTTAGATATGGTCTGGCAGTTATATCATTTAAATCCAATAATAGTTCATATAATACTGGGTAGTAATATGCAACCTTTAGTTGATCTAGAGTGTAACTACTTAATCCAGCATATCTAGATCCCCAATAATAAGATACAATTGTTGCCATTGTTGGGTTAGTAATATACTTAGAATTAAGGGAGTCATAATATGTATCACCTGGTTGATTGAAATTTATACTTAAATCACCACTAACTGTAAATTTATTATTAAAATCTAGAAATCCATTAGGAAAATCATAGAATAGAGGAGTATAATTGAGTTCAGTTTGAATCTCGCTTAGCAAGTCATTTATATTATATGTTCCCTCGCGTATAGTAACAAATTTAGTTATTGGTATGTTATTAAATGTTGTAATAGATTCACGACCACGTTCAATTATAGGAAGATATATATTCGCCTTTGCTATACTAAAATAGTAAAAACTACATAAAAGTTTTACTTCAGTTAACTGGACAGATTTTACATTTTTATAGATTCTAGGTAATCTAAGGCTAAATGTAGTCGGTTGAGGAAAGGCAATTTTATCACGATTTACACTATCAATAAGAAATAAGGTAGTAATATCAGTTGTTTTCGGTAGTTCTTCTTTTGTAGTAATTGTGCTTGGAAAATTTACCATATCTTTAGGCTTATCTTCATATCCTTCAGTAGCTGACTGCATTCCCCGTTTATTGAAGCGTAACCTTTTAGCAAAATCTATAAAATCAGGAGCAGAATCATGTGTCTCGTCTGAACTTGAATCAGATGATTCTGTTAAAGAATCTGAATAATTTAGACCCTTCTTCTCCATGTCTATGATATCTGTGTATTTGACTATAGTCAAAGATTCCGGGTTTAGACGGGAATTTTAAAGTTATGGTAATCAGATATGGCAACAAATGCAAATCCATATGTGGTAAATATAGTCCCCCTACAGGGTATTGCCACGGGAATTACAAGCTCATCAGATACAGCAGGTCAAATAATTAATCTTCAAACTAATGTGGCTAATATTCAATCAATGGTTAATTATGATTCAAAGACAATTTCAACTGACTTTATTACGAGTTTTACTCCAGGGAATACAATACAGATTACCGAAAATATTAATTTGAGCAGTGCCTCCTTATATTCAAATGGCACATCTGTGTCATTAAATTCCAGTTCAAATCTACAATTTACAAATTCATCATATATTTCTGGAACCGCAAGCACCATATCATTTGTTAATGCCGGAAATGAGATTCTTAAGATAATGCCAAATGGATCCCTACAATATACAAGCCCGCCAACAAGTCTTAGCACAGGAATAAATGTATCTGGATTCATATATGTCAGTGAAAGTGCATATGTTAAGGCACTTTATCAGACATCAGATAGATCACAAAAAACTAATATAGCACCATTTTCAACTTGCCTAGATGATATACTAAAGTTAGAACCTTGCACATTTAATTGGCTAAACTCAAACGAACCTGATATAGGATTTATCGCACAAGATGTGCAGAAAGTATGGCCCTCCTTAACTAGTGAGGGAACAAGTATAGCATATTCTCGTTTTGTGCCACTTCTCCTTGAAGGCCTCAGGGAGCTTAATGAGCGTGTAAAGATTTTAGAAGGCCTAAGAAAAACAGAATCTAGATAAATAAATGAATGAATGTGAAGAAGGTCCATCCCATAGATGTAGATCATTAAAAGTCAACCTGGAAAATCTGTCTAAAAGAAAAATTATCTTATTAGCAACTGGAACCATACATAATGATACCCTATTTGTAAATGGTCTTTATCAGAATGTTGTTATCTTGTATAAGCTAATAGATGCATTAGGATATGCACCAATTCTTTTAGTAAATGAAAAACCAGATAATATTCATAATGTTCCTCAAATTTTAAAAAAAATGAGAATGATTACTGCCGAGGAAGTATTAAGCAATTCTGTTCTAATTTATATGCAAATTGAAATAGCTATGAGCATAGATCCAAATATGCGTAGCATTCTACGTAAATTTGGAACAAAAGTGGTTAAACTTTATTTAGGAAATATATTAAATATAGATATAGAAACTCCTATTTTTTACCCAGGATTGCACTTTTCCCATCATATAGCAGGAGAATTAGATGAAATATGGGTTTCTCCACATTATAAGCAACATCATGAATATGCTGGGTTCATTAATAATTGTCGATCTGCTAAGATTGCACCCTATGTGTGGGATCCATGTATTTTAACATTAGATAAGGCACGCTCATTCAAGTGGATACCTTGTCCTCAGAATCAGGCTCAGGTAATTGTAATTCTAGAACCTAATATTTGTTTCCAGAAATCTTCTTTAATTCCATTACTCATTGTAAACAAAATCTACAAGCAAACAAGGCGCGATTTTAAAATTATACTTGGTAATTCAGAAAAAATTCATGCAAACCCATTTTTTACTAAGACTATCTTACCCAATCTGAGTCTTTATAAGGATAAAAAAATAGAATTTACTGGTCGTAGGACTATTACAAGTATTATGAATGATTATCCTTCTGCAATTGCAATTGGGCACCAATGGAACAATCAATATAATTATATGACCCTTGAATATTTGTATGCAGGGTTCCCAATTATTCATAATTCTCCAGATTGGTCTGATGCTGGATATTATTATGAGGGCTCTGATATAGACAAGGGTGCAGCAGCTTTAAAGAAGGCATTGGAATTTCATGAGTTTAGTCAGGAAACATATGCATCTGGAGCAGCTGCACTTCAGTGGAGACATAGTCCATATAACCCAGAAGTCCAACAGGCCTGGAAAGAATTGTTGGTCTAAACACGATACTCTTTTAAAAAATAAATGAAGATTGGAATAACAGTGGATATCCGACACTCTATTTTTAGTGCGGGACATCCAAATTCCTGCATTGCTATCGCTGAAGCATTTCAAGTCGGTGGCCATGATGTAGTATTCTTAAAACGAGATCAAGAGAAATCATGGTGGGATGATGTTAAGGCTCTAGAAGCTGATGCACCAAAGTGCCTCGCGATAGATACACTTACAGGTATTGACCTAGTCATAGAAGTAGCATTCTTGCTAACGCCTGTAGAAAGATTGAGGTTTGGTAGGACTGTATGGTATTGCAGAAAACCTGTCATATTTGAGGATCTCGAGGCAACCGTATTTGCATGTAGAGAAGAAGGTCGTGATTTGGAGGGGCTAAGTGAAATATGGGTCGCAGATATCTTTAATAATACCGATGATCTAACGTATTTGAAGAATCTCTATTCTATTCCAGTAAGAGTTGTCCCGTGGCTCTGGTCGCCTACAATTGTAGAGGCACATCGCAAGGAAAAGCAGAGCCCTGTATGGAAACAAGTTAAGGATTTGATTTCTAAAGAAACAGATAAGAAAACAATGTGGTCATTGCACATTACTGAGACTAATACTTCTAACACATCTTCTTGCGTAATTCCTATTGTAATCCTTAAAGAATTTATTAATTCTTCTAAAGATTGTATTGAAAAAATAAGTATTCACAATACTGATCACATTGCAGAATCAAAATATTTCAAGGAAAACATTTTAGATAACTGTAAGATTGAAGCTAAGCTAGTCGGTAGACAAAGGATCATTGACTGGACACATGAACCATATTCTATTATCCTCAGCCATTCACGGTTTGTGCCATTAAAAATGGCAAATTTAGAGGCAGCCTGGGTAGGCCTTCCCCTAATCCATAATAATACTGTGCTGAGAGATTTTGGATGTGGTCTGGAAAAGACATATTATGAGAATAATAGTATAGAAAACGCAGTAGATGCAATAGGATCTATTATTAGATCAATTGAAACAATTCCATATTTAAACTCATTGGAATCACTAACTGAACTGCGAACCAAAATTTTATATCGTTTTTCTCCAGAAGCAAGGGCGAAGGAATGGTTAGCAATGCTTACATATAAACCTTCAGTGAGCCTTATAAATGAAGATAGCAAAGTAGATGAACAGCCGTCTTCTAGTAAGAGATATACTATATTGTTCACAGATATGTGGGACCAATTTAATCCAGCCTATAACATGTTTATCCTTGCATTCAGAGAAGCATTAGAAGGCATTGAAATAAATGGTTATTCTTTGAACACCTTGCCTCAAGGCTTGAAGCATGATATTCATATATTCGGACCATTTGGTGAATTATGGAAAAGAATAGAAGGCCCTAAAGTCCATTATACTGGCGAGAATACCGATCCAGTAACAGATAAATCGGTTATACTGAATATTGGATTCAACGATATAGATAACCCATCATATTTCCGCTTACCCATATGGATGCTAGGAATAAACTGGTTTAACTCTGATTCTAGTAAGCTAGCTGAGATGAAGAATCCACTGCCTCTACCATTAGAAGCATGCACAACAGTGAAACCATCTACAAGGAGTAAGTTCTGTGCATTTATTGTCTCAAATCCTAAAAATACAATTCGTAATCAGGCATTCCATGCATTGACAAACTATAAAAAGGTAGATTCGGCTGGGAAACTTTATAATAACGTTGGTAACGGCATATTCGCGGGTCTAGGTGGTGGTGGTGGCGAGCTCAAGAAATATGAGTTTCTGAAGGACTATAAATTCTGCCTGTGCTATGAAAATGAATCTTCAGACGGCTACGTCACAGAGAAACTGCTACATGCCAAGGCAGCTGGATGTATACCCATTTACTGGGGGGCCTCAGATGTTGCTAAAGATTTTGATGAACGAGGATTCATTAATCTGACTGAGTGCCCAGAAGATCTCGTAGCAAGGGTGAAAGAAATAGATGAATCTGATGAGCTCTATACGCAAATGGTATCTATTCCAGCAATAAAGCCAGAACGTATTGCTGAACTCAAGAGTAAATTTAGTGATTTAGTTCAACGAATCCTGGGGGGTCACTTGCTAGTAACATTTGCCACTCAAAAATTCTGGCCATCACTAATAAGATGGTTAGATGCAGTTAAACTTCGGATGACTAGTATTAGCGATATCAAGGTGCGAGTATATCTAGGCCATGATGTAATACCCGAAGTATTAGAGGCAACTAAGGAGAAATATAAGTTTGTTAGCTTTATTAAGATTCCTACTGAGACCCCCCCAGGCTTTGATGATTTTTGGGCACCTCAGCATTATGCATGGAAACTATGGATATTCAAAGATATTTGTGAAGATCCTAGATTAAAAGGGAGCATGGTTCTCTATACTGATTGCGGAAGTGTACTAATTCGCTGGCCTACTGAATGGATAAAGGAGACCAGAGAAAATAAAATATGCTTCTTAGAAGATTCAAGTCAAACGAATCAGCCATGGTGTCATTCAAGCTTTTGCTCGAGGCTACAAGTAACAGATACCGAATTACACTCAAATCAGATATGGGCTGGAGGAATTGCATTTATGCATTATAATACGGGAGTTACGGATTTTTTTGCAGAAGCATATAGGCTCGCTTGTATCCGCGATGTAATTGTTGGTGAAAAGTGGATTGTTGGATCAGATAATAATGTTTCAGGGCACCGTCATGACCAGAGTATATTAAGTATTCTAAGTTTAAGAAAAAGGATGAAACGTTTTCCTTTAGAAAAGGTATACAATCATGACTCTGCTAGGTCAACCTATTTTGGAGGACAATCTATTTACGTTCACCGTGGCGAGTATAAGTCGCATATACCCTATATGTCAGGTATAGATGAAGTATATATTATTAATTTGGATAGACGTCCAGATCGTAGATCATCATTTATAGAAAATCATCCATATTTCAAGGGTAAAGTAAAGAGACATATGGCATGCGATGGTTTATCATTGACGCTTACACCAGCTCTTGCTAAGCTATTCAAGCCAAATGATTTCTTCTGGAAGAAGGCTGTAATGGGCTGTGCAATTAGTCATTTGAAGTTATGGACAATGCTTCAAACAGATTCTCAAGAAATGAAAACATATCTAATTATGGAAGATGATGCGAGAATGAATCCTGAATGGACAAATGCATGGGCGAAGGTGCAAGGGAACCTTCCAGTGGGCTGGGAGTGCATATATCTCGGCGGCGTCCTTCCACCAAATAAACAGGGATTTGAATTAGTAAAGGAACCTGTAATAGATGGTCTCTGTAGAATAAAACCAAATACATTGTTTGGACAGGCAGAAGCCACGAGACAATTTCATTTCTGCACATATGCCTATATTTTGTCTAGGGCTGGAGCAAAAAAACTATTAGATACCATTGTAGAACATAATGGTATATGGACTAGCGCAGATCATGTTCTCTTTAATTCTCTAGATAAGATGAATGTTTATTGCCTTGATCCCCTAGTAGCTGGCGCATCTCAAGATGATGATCCAGCCTACATTAACTCAGATTTCAATGACTTTAGTCGAAAGGACAAGTTTGATAGTGACCTATGGAACAATGATGAGCGCTTTTCTTCAGATGAGGTCGCAGCATGTTTAAGTTTAGCCCTACCTTTACAATTAGCACCCCCCCTTCAGGAAATCTATGAACCCATTCAAAAAGCACAAGTCAGATTTCTTTCCCTAGATACTTGTAATCTAACAGATTCTACAATATATGAGGGTGAGTGGCTACAAGAGCTATTTGGGCAAACTAAATTTAGCCTTCAGTCAATTTCTTCAGATACACCCCTTGACCCTAATGATCAGCTAATCCTCTTTATGCAAAGGCCTCATTGGTCTAAGCAACTCGAGTGGGCTAAGAATCTCTTAAAACAAGGCCTAACATTCAAGATAATCCATTGCTCTGATGAATTTATGCAGGACCCAGTAGAAATCTATTCGCTACCTGGTGTAGAGGGTATTATACGATTTTATAAGAGGTCTAGCAATTTACCAAATACTCTAACTATACCCCTAGGATACCATTGGAGTTCTAAGGCAATAAAAGAAACCGCCATAGAAAATCGCCTTTATACATGGTCTTTTACAGGAACTGACTGGAAACAGCGGTCTACGCAACTAGAGCCTCTTCTTGCAATTGAGTGCAACTTTGTAAAATTCTTTCCAGACTGGAATGACCCAGGGCAATTAAATAAGGACCAGTATTTAGAATTGCTTCAGAATACAATATTTATTCCATGTCCAGAAGGCAATAACGTGGAAACCTACCGTCTCTATGAGGCCCTAGAATGCGGATGCATTCCAGTATTCACAATGCTACCTGCAGTCTTAGAAGATTCTGGTATCCCTTTTTTAAAGACAGAGACATGGGGCCAGGTGGCAGATTTAATAAGATATTTTTTAGAAAATCCAGAACAATTAAATACATATCGTGATACTATATTAGAATCATGGAAAACATATAAGGCTAAATTAAAGTTATCAATTAAAAAATGGCTATTATTATAAAAAAATTGATGATGGCTGGCTTTCATGTAGTAGCAACTAATCATGAGACAAAGTGAGCGCTGGCTCTTGGATCAAATTCTTAGTAATCCAAGAACAGTCAATCTGAAATATGCACATTTTGCCAGTATACATGTGGCGGTCTTGATGAAACGTGGACGAATAATAGCAGAAGCTACGAATGGATTTGGCTCTAGAAGTAGAGGCTCTGGATATTGTGCAAGCAGCATCCATGCAGAGCGAAATGTGGTGAAAGAAATTGGGAATATTCATGAACTAAAAGGTGCTGAGATGTATGTGGTGCGTATTTCAAGAAATAAGGATTTAGAATGTGAGGACCCGTTCGTTGGATCAAAACCTTGTTCTCAATGTCGCGTCTTTCTTGAAAAATGTATGAAAGAGTATGGACTAAAAAATGTATATTATACTCCTCCTGTTATACTTGATTAAATACGTTCCGCATACTATTATGATAAGGATTTGCTTGAACTTGAGCTGCAACCATCTTTCTTATTTTTTCATTTTTATAAGCATTATAATAATGAATAGAATACGATAAATTTATAATGAATATCACTAAAATTGCAGTAATAATACCATAAAATGCATTATCTGTTACAGTAGAAAGAATTGTTGGATCCTGAATAGAACTCTGAGGGAAGCTAGCACTCTTACTAAAAGTAGGACTTATAGTAAAGCTAACAGTAGGGCATTGTGCAAGACTAGGACACTGTGCAAAACTAGGGATTAGGCTAAGACTAGGGCTAGAGCTAAAGCTAGGACCTTGGGTAAAGCTAGGGCTTAGGGGAAAGCTAGGACCTTGGGTAAAGCTAGGGCTTAGGGTAAAGCTAGCGCTCTGGGAAAAGGTTGAACTTGAACTCTGGCTAATACTATTGCTTAGCATCTGGGTAGGAGTAACACTAAAACTAGGAAATTTAGTATATGTGGGTAGTTGGGTAGAAATAGACGTAGACGTAGACGTATTCATTTCAGAAGCTTTGATACATATATTAAGTATGTAACACTTTTCAATTTTATACAGTCAAGTAAAAATTGAACATTAAATTTCCCATAGATACAGCAATGGAAGCAATCCCTTGTTGTATTTGTGGCGAAGCCGGTCATCGTGTAGGAAGATGCGATGAGCTCTGGCAAAATAAAGTCCCTCCACCTCAAAGAGGCGAGCACGGCGATGACGAGGAAGATCATCTAAATATAACTATTTCTGGAAATGTAGTAGCGCAGGATTTGAGCCAGACAAGTGGATCCAAGGCAGGACATTGAAAGCCCCGTTCAGTAATTAAGATATAAATCCAGTCAGATGGATTTTTATTCATATTCATCATTTGTGCAAGACGATCAGTTGTTAGACGAAGAGACATTTTTAAAAAATCCAGGTGTTCATCTATTAAACTGTCCCTAACACTTTTTTGCCATAATAAGAAAACAAGAATCATAAATATATCACGGCCAACTTTTGGACATGCATCAAATGGAGGAAGAATACCATCACCAGATTGAATCCACGGTATTTTACCAGGTCCTAAACAAGAGAACCCATAGTCTACAAGTATAGCCGTATGGGAAGGAGCGATATGTATATCATATTCACCGCGCCATTTTAAATTCCGTGCCTTAAATGAATCTAGTTTCACCAGGATATTATCCGGTTTAAGATCCCTATGATTGAATCCAATCGTCCTTTCTAAGACAATACATGATAAAGCGATTTGAGCAATGATATTAATAAGCACATGGCCATTTTCTTTAGATTTTTTAGACCAGGTTGGCAATGACCGCAAATAAGTATCAAGAAGTGGGGCAGAGTATATGGGTTCCATTGAAAACCATGTTGATCCAGAAAATGAAAAAATATCAATTACTTTCGGACAATGTTCTCCTAGACCATTTTCTGAGAGTGACTTGTTAACTAACCATTGAATGACTGCTTCTTGTTTTGCATGTTTTTGAGAAACTGGTTTCTTTACTAGTAAATCCACAGAAGAGTCACGTATAAATCGCTTTACCCATACAAGCTTACCAAGAGTATTATCAGCAACAGTTTCTTCAAGAATCATTTTACATCGTTCTTTACCAGAACTATCTTTTAGTGAACCAGTTTCATCCAGGATGGAAGATTTAGACCTAGGAATAGTAGAAAGAGTTTCTAGAGAACCCTTCCAATCTAATCCTATTTCATTTGAATTAAACATTTTTTAAAAAGTTTCTATCTAACTATTACATGGATTAACTGAATTCCGCATGTATATATTGTTTTTTCTCTGAACCTGCAGAACCATCAATCCAGTGTGCGGCAATTTCATTTGGGTGTTCATCATTAAAACCAGAGCCAAACATCTCTTTCCAACCCGGAGGCTCTTCCCATGTCCATTGTGTCATCTTCAAATCCCAGAAGCCCCTTTTACAATATCGTAAATCTGGTTTAGTTTGATTAGTAAAAATGGATAAAGTAATATATCTATCTTTCCAAACCATATATGGTGAGCCTAGAGTATCAGGATTTATACGTCTTCTTGACCGCCACTTCAAAGGTATAGAGAGTAATTCTTTCTCAGTTGCATTACGAAACTGCCAGGCTTTTTCGTAAAAAGTCCACCATTTTTCTCTAAATTGTTTCTGAGATAAATGCACAAGCTCATGCTGCATAGTCTTATCATTCGGCTCCCAGAGCAAAAAAACTGGCATTGCTATTCCAGTCTTACCACGAGTATGAGGAAGACCTGAATCTGAAGAGTGATTCAAGTATACCAGATTAATTGGCCCATTTAATGGAAACTGGAAATCTACTTGATCCGTTTTGGCAATTGCCTCAGGTGTCTGAAGATAAGGATTTCCTCGTGCCTTCATATTTAATTCACCTGCAATAGATTTTTTAATGCCAGAATAATAAAAATCCTCTTGTTCCCATCTGGAAAGCACTGCTGACGCAGATTTTGGATCTATAGTCTGTATTTCAATCATCTTACTTCTTCCTAGGTTTTCTCTTTGCCTCATCAACGAGCATTTTATCCATAAAGAGTTGTTGAGCCCTTGTAACCATTGCAGACTTTGGTTTTGCCTTTGAAGAGATTGAAGTAGCCACGGGTGCCCTGACAATGACATCGGATAGACCCCAAGCCTTCATTAGAGTATTAGTGGCCTTGGCCTTGGCAGGCTTGAATAGATAATCACGAGCATAGAGCTCCCTCTCAGCTGCCTGCATATCTGGGTCGGAATTCCATCCCTGGGGTGGTGGTCTTACTCCAGGAAGTTGGTCAACCAGGATACTGAATAGCTGACCAACTGGATTCTCTAGCTGATGTTCAATATAGTATTCAGGATCAGGCTTGAGGCCATTTGCCTTCATGAAACCCGGAGTTTCAATGCGGTCACCCTGTGTCCCCCTGAATCCTGCCGGCGGCTTGAAATAGATGAAGGATAATCGGTCCCCTGAGGCCGGCGCATTACCAGGATCTCTGGCTGTAATACGGTCAGCCAAAATCTTATGGGCCGGCGGAGTTGCAGCCTTATATTCAGACCTGAGGCTCTTTGTAAGCATGAGCTGATTCAAACTTACCTTGTTATCCATGAGCTCATTTACCCACTTCTTCACAAAGGCAGCAGCTGCTGCTACGTCCTTGTTCGTTAGAAGAATTTTGATTGCCCCACCATAAATAGTCTTTACAATAGCCGCGTAATCACGACGCTTTGTTGCAATCCCCATAGATTTCTGGCAATAGTCGTCTGCATTCTCCTCATACATGTTACCAACATAACGCTTCTTGCTGAAGATAATGAAAGGATAAAATGCCTTATCAAACTCAAAGTCATGTGGCTTCTTCAGGGCCTTTGTAATGAACTCACCCGCTTCAGTAGTAATGTCAATAGTGGCCTGAATCGCCTCTCGGCCTTCAAGGCGCTCACCTGTGTTTGGATTTCTCGGGTTTATCTCAACAAAGAGTGAATCCGTGTCTCCGTAAACAACAAACGCCGAGCAGCGTGGGTCTTTTGCTTCTGGACCATAGAACTTCTCAATTGCCGCCTTGGCAAACATGATTTGCTTTCTGCCATATGCTGTGACAGAGGCTGCTAGATTCTGCAGCCTCACTTTGAAAACTCCAGAGCCTAATTGACCATAGAGAGAATTTGCTGTCAGCTTGTAAGCCAGTTGCTCTGCATCTAGCAAGGCCTTCCTGAATGGATCTGATTCCTTCTTAATTTCTGCACGCTTTGCTGCCCTCGCTGCCAAGAGACCCTGCACAATTCGTGGTAGAACTGCTTTCCTCGTGCCAGGATATTGTGCATATCTGCAAACCCTAGTGCCCATCTTCAGCTTCTTAGGATTCTTTCGGAAATCCTGAGGATCAGGCTTCCAGATATCAAAGGAAATATCAATCCACCTACAACCCATTGCCTCACCTGCTTTCTCATACTTAGCAACATCACCATACGATACCATTTTGACCTCCTGTCCATCTAGTCCATAATCCTTTGACCAGAGTAAGGAGTCATAGCTGATATTCTCAGACTCAATGGTTGATGGATACAGGGAAGCAAAGTCACATACACCAATAGGCGACTTAGTATAGAATCCAGGCGTAGGGTCTAGAACAATTGCACCCTCATAGGAATCCTGGGCTTCTGTAAGCTGGTCCTCAGGAGCCACATAATTGAATGGAGGAGAGGTCTGAGTCACGATCGTCATGTTCGCCGTATTACAGAACTTGAAGATAAGGGACTCAATCTTCACTCCCTGGCCTCTTGTGAAAATCATCGTCACAGGAACAGAGCAGACATTGGCCATACACATAGCATTATTGAAGGTCTCCAGCTTATTATAGAGGTCCATAGTCAAGTCACAATCCTGAATACAGTATGCTGCAATGGTTGCCCTGTCCTTTGACGTGCCCCTGTGAAGCCTGAAGATATCTGCAGGACTCACATCATCCTTTACGATAACCCACTTTACTGCCATGTCAGTATCAAGTTCCGCATCAGCACCTGCAGGTTGCACTCTGATAAATCCATCGCCCACATCCACAATAGGGAGCTTATCGGTGAGCTCATCGCCTGTTTCATCCAAGAGGACAATGGCACGACCAACTCGTGCATTACCTGTGCCACTCGTCTTAATTTGCCAAGAGCCATCCTCATTATGCGTTACTGCCTTTAGTTTTCCAGACATGAAGTATTTCGTGACCTCATCCAGCTTGTAAGAAGGTAGCTGGTATCCACGCTTCACCACGTGGAATAAATCAATCTGTAGACGCCCCTGAAGGGAAAGAGTATGCAAGAAGTTATCACCCATGGCAGAAGAAGCCAAACGCTTCTCCTGAAGGGAAACACGACCACCATGACCAAAGAGCCTGCTCATTTTTTGTAGATTCTCATCATTTATTATTTTAAGAACCTCAGCACGATGCCACAAGTATCGCTCATCAAAACCAAATATATTATAGCCTACCCAGACATCTGGATTTGTTTCAATGAGCCACTCAAACCAGGCAAGAAGCATTTCCTTTTCCGTCAAATAATGCTTTACCTCTGCGCCGTCAATATCATCACAAGTATCAAGAACAAAGATAGTCTTTTGAATTGAGCCATCGGAATCCTTGAGGACACAGCCAATTTGGATAATAGGGTCACCTGTTCCTCGGTCAGGCTTGGCTACAGGAAAGTCGCCTGATTTGGAATAACACTCCAAGTCCCAAAAGAGTGTCTTAAATGCTGCAGCTGGCTTCGGTGGCTTGGGCTCAGGACTTACTAAGTCCCATTGACATGTAATCACACGAATACCGGTCTCCTCATCATTGGTATCATTCTCAGGGTCCACGGTAACCCAACCACAGGGTGCAACATCCCTGAGGTGGAAGAACCTTAGAAGGGGGTCAAGACCTGACTCATACACGGGGAGTGGCTGGGAATTCTTACTCAAGGTAAATATAGGCTCCTGATGGTCATTAAGTAAGAGATTCTTCACTACTCGGAAATCTTTCATGTTTGCAACGGAAATCTTGAAGAATGTAAAATCTTCATCGGCAGTGAATCCATAGAGTTCCTTTCGCTTCACGCGCTCAACTGACATAGAAGCAGGGGCTTCTTGGCCAAGCTGGCTACGAAACTGCATAATGTCAAGGGATGGTGGGACTTTCAAATAGAGAAATGGCCGGAAGCCTTCCACATCACACCGTAAGCTCTCCCCGTCGGCAGTCATTCCGAAGAGATGAATTGTCATCATACATTGTTTCTTATTTGTATTAAGTTTAGCACATGAAATATCAGGATCCGTATTATCATCCCAGCTATACTGGATCTCTTGTTCGTCTTCAGTCTCTCGCGTGACCTCAATATATTGGTCACGTGAGAGGGCATCTAGGATATGAAATATTACAGACATCTTTTGTAATTTACAATGGAAAAACAAGTAAAGCAATTTTTAGCCTGGTTGTTAGTGATTTTTCCGAGTAGAAGACCTTAGCTTTAACATTGATTTTAATGAGGCAGTTTTATCATGAATAGCCTTGAGCATACCACCTTGAATTGATTTAGGAGTTGTTACAGCAGTTGGAAGAGTCTTTGTCTGAGAAGAAACTAAATCAGAACCAACATCTGGTGGATTAGAAGTTAGAATTTGCCTTGATGAAGAGTTACCCATTTTCTTATTAGTGGAATTCATTTTCATTGTAGAAACAGTTCTAGGGATATTAGAATTTCCTTCCATATTATTCAATGCCTCAAATGGAGATCTTGCTAGGCTTTTCTTTGTTACATTTGCCCTACGGGGGCTATTACTACGAATCAGTGAACTTATAGTGTTATCCGTGGAAGAGGTTCTAGAAGGAACCATAGAACGAGACGAAGAAGTATCCATAGAAGGGGTTAACGAGGTGCCAAGGGAAGATGCTAAGGGGGTGCCCAAGGAAGGGGCCAAGGAAGGGGCCAAGGAAGGGGCCAAGGAAGTGAGTAAAGAGGGTTTCACAGTAGGGTTAATAACAAGATTAGACAAAGCCTCTCTATCCTCAGAAAGTGTGCTATTACGGGGCATTGCATTTGTAGGTTTACCCTCTTCATCTTCAAATGTTGCAGGCTTCTTATCCTTGCCTACAAGCATTAGAGTTGGATAGAACTTACGGGGCACATTCGCTAAGCTAGTCTTTCCTATCATTTCAGAATCAACAGATGCCAGATTCACAGACTTATTTTTTAACTTTGTAAGATGTCCCCATACCTCATCATTAAATCTATGGCAGGCTCCACACCATTTTGCATTTATGTAAACAAGCGTTAAAGGTCCCTTAGAAAGGATTTTTTCAAATGCCTTTACGGCCCCATGAGACCGGACATTCAATACTTTTCCACTCCGCTGTTTCTTCGTTACTCTTCCTTTTTGAGACACCATCTATTTATAGCCAACAAAGTTTTATAGGGAGAAGATAGTAATGGAGTTAACCATGCCAAAGTGGCTAAATATAAAAGTAATGTCTATTTTCGGACTTTGTATACTTGCTGCCCTTATAGCATCTGCAATTATTAATAAACCTCATGCTAATCAAGGTTTTGAGGATTCAAAGAACGTAGTTCTAGATACTTCTAAGAATACAATGTTTCCCTACACAACCGAGCCAATAAATGACCTGGATCAATATGAATTAGAAGCAGTATTTCAAAATGAAGGTGACCGAGAATTAAAGAAGCAGCAAATAAATAAACTTACACGGCAATACCCCCTTGACTGGACGAATTACCCTCCAAATTCCAGTAAATTCCAGTCAGAACAAGCTAAGTATATTGAAGGATTTTCGTCAGATTCATCTGCTGCAGATTTAAATAAACCATATAAAAATATCGGAGACGGGAATTTAACACCTCCCGACACGGCTGCAATTGAACGAGAGGAGAGGCAAATTCTGGCAACATATGAACCAAGAAAGTCTGGAGATATGAAATCATATGATGTTTATGATGCACAAAAGCTACTAGAGCAAATTTATAAACCAAAAGGATTGGTGCCAAGTGTAAATAAACGCGATGACAATGTATTTGAAGTAGTGAATACAAGAAGTCTAAAAGACAAAGTAGAATATGAAGATGATCTTCCAGACGCTCCTACTACCTCTGGCCATGGCCTTGGTCCAGGAGAGGCAACGATTGAAGTTCCACCAACCGCTGTTGAAATCGCCGCAGGTCGTGACCCCTTTTATGAACCAACAACGAGCACCCGCTCATCGCGCACAGACTACATGCGTTGGACCCCTGGCCTAGAGCGCATGTTTGCACCCACCTATCCTACAACTGATTGGGTTGGTAAAGCTACGTAGCTAGGCTGGTGACAAATAAAGACAAATACAGATTTAATAAATAATACTTAAGTCTACTAGGCTTATGTATTATAGATTCATAGTTAGAATATTATAAAAAGATAATTATATAACACTTAATTAATATCTAAGCAACCCAAATAAAAAGAATACGATCATTCTCCCATCCAGTTGAATAACGAAAGATATGTTCAGGTTGAACAAGCAATGCTTTTGAAACCTTATGTGAAACTAGACTCAAAGCTTCTTCAAACCTTGATGCTGGAATTTCACGAAAAATATCTTCAATAATCAATAGACCACCTGGATTTACATATTCAATTGCATCTGCAATAAATAATAATTGATGATCTAATCTGTGTGAAGCGTCTTCAAGTAATATATCAAATTTATTTCCACCAATACACTCTTTCTGTAGAACTGCAGCAAGGCCAATTGAAGCATCTATTAGGTGACCCGTTACACCAGGAATATCCTGGATTTTTTCAATAGAAGTATCAACAATATCAAATCCATGAATATATGCATTAGGAAAATAATCTCTCCACATGCGTATAGAGGCACCATTTAGAACACCAATTTCACCAAATTTAAGCTTATTATTAAATTTATAAGGGGTAAGAAATGTATCATAGACTGCAGTATATGGATGACGATGTGTGAATATATTAAATGGTGATTTATCCGTCATATACTTCATAGCAAGATAACAAAGAGGTGTATACACATTTGTAGTATCTATAATCATCTCCTGTAGATAATTCTTAGTATTACGAAAAATACCACGCTCGACTGCATTAATTATAGCTGGCGTAGTATCTGTATATGCGGCAATTTTACAAGTATTTACTGTATTACTTGCAATGCTATCTTTAGTTGCATATATAAGGGTGTGCTCTTTGCCTGCGGAGTCATAGAATGTGTAATTTGTATTTTCTTTTGCATTTTTAAGTATTGACCAGAATTCTGGATGAACAAGAAGATTATCCTGGAATTTATAAAAAAATACACCTTCCATTTCATTTGAAATAACGGTATTTATTGCGAATTTTTCATAATCATCAGTATTAGAGAAACTAATAAGGGGATGAATATTCATTTGTTGAACATTTTCAGAGTTTGCAAAATTAAAGAAAATATGATGCACATAATTTAATAGTATGCTTCTATAGACGCCAAAATTTAATTTTGACGATGATGTAACATCAGTAAACAAAAAAACCTTATTTATTTTATCTGATAATACCTTAGTATGAAATTCTGATGGAACTATTCCACCATGTTCTTCAAGAGGAGATGACATTGTATATGATAATAGAATTTATGGTTTAAATACTATTATATATATACTATATGCCCATTTGGTTAGACTACCGTGAAAGAGGTCTACAAGCCTTACCCCTAGGAAAAACCTTACAACTTATAACTCCTCCTGTCGGCGATATATGGATCGGTGAATTAGATGGATCTGGTAACTTACTGGAAGGCGGTGTTATCTTAGAGCGCAAGAGTCTATCTGACCTAGAAGCAAGTGTCATAGACGGGCGTTATGAAGAGCAACGTGGTCGTCTTCTAGCCTATGCAAATGAACACAAGGTTGCAATCGGTTACGTAATTGAAGGGGAAACTGCAGAATTCCAGGGTCGGCGCTTCACTGGTAATTCTGTGCTAAAAATAATCGCCAGAATCCAATTTCACCATCGTATTCCTGTATTCCAGACGAAGTCGCTCGAGGCGACGCTAGCCTTAGCAGCTCTGATTGAAGCCGAATGGCTAAAGGATAAGGCGCACTATTCGTGGCAATCAAGTGCAGGGAATTTAGCTACTCCAGTTGCGGCATCTTATACTAAGTCAAATTCAAGGGACTCTCCAGATTCCTTTTTATTAGGGGTTCTAACCCAATGTCGCGGGGTCAGTGAAGCTCTTGGGCGCCTGATATTAGAGAAAGCCAAGACCCTAGAAGGTCTTATGGCTCTAGGAGAACCTGATATTGCCGCAATATCAGATTCAACTGGTAAACGTAAGGTGGGTAAGGCAGTAGCTGCAAGGCTTCATGGACTTCTTCATAGTCTTGCAGCGAATCCTTCAGTGTCATCATAATCATTAAGGTCATTATCATAATAGGATATCTCAGAAGGACGTTCCATATAACGACCATATATCCTAGAATCCCTGTATGCTGCTCTCTTCCTTGCTAAATCTATCAATTCCTGGGCAGAAAAACGATTGTTTTTTAATTTGCTATATGCTTCCTCAGATGTATCATCATCGTCGTAATCATAACTAAAATTTCGTTCATTTATTAAATTGTCATAATCAACTTCAATCGTATCATATGGTTTATCTCCGTCACTTTCAGATATTGATTTAATATTATTATCTCTATATTGCGAATCTAGGAATGAACTGTCTGCACCTGGATGTGTTATATATGAATTAGTTTTAGAATCAGTTGCCCAATCTGAATATACGGTAGTTGCTGGATTTTTTAATACATCAGTCTTCACTGTATCTTTATCAATGCTACCTTGGGTGAAATTAGGCTTTGCATCATATGCTCCTGCAGAATGGCATTCGGTTTTACCATTCTCTAAGGTGGTGCAAACAAGGCATTGTTTAGCAGTAGAATCAAATGTTGTTCCATTAGGACAATCCGCCTGGCTTGTAGGATTTACTTGTCCAACTGAATCGTGACAACAAGGCCTACCACTTACTTTACTGTGACCAAACCCGGAGCATGTTGGATCACATGGTGTTCTACCAGCAAGAGGATCGCTATCAAACCCATCAATAATGTAAAAAAATCTATACAAAAGAACTAATACACCTATTGCAAATAATGTGAATATACAATATTTCCACATACTACTTATATCTTCCATAATTCATCTAGAACATTTCCCAAAGAATCTTTCGCATCGGAAAATCTAACTGACTGCCTCGGCTTTGCATAAGGTGACGGGCGCTCCATTGTTTCTACAAATCCGGCCGGTGGTGTGTAATCAGCTGCACGCAGAGCAGGCCCAGCATTCGGCGTAGAAGTCGCAGCTTGTTGTAATGAAACCTGTGATGCCCCACGCCTCTTCTCAGGTCCTGCCATTTTTGGTGGCATCATGGATTGAACAATTGGATTTTTCTCCATTAAATATTGGCGTTCATGATGAGCCCAGGAAATCCAGAGTAAATTAGGATATGTATATCTAACATCATAGCCTTGTGTGCGTAGCTGAAATACAATATATACAATGCAATCTTTCAAATCAAGACCAGGAAGACCTAGAACAAATGCTGGAACATTAAAATACACAAATGTAGGTTGATTTGGAGCTGTAGCAGAATGAGCCACTTTCTGCAATGCTTGTTCAAGAATTTGGTTATACGCACGTTGCCGGGCCTGGTCTTTTTTTAGCCTTACGTCAAAAAGTGTATTAGCAGGCAGTTGGGGAACCCCTGACATTTCTATAGATGTATTAGCCTTTGAGGATACATAAACTCCGCTAATGAATTACTAAGAAACTATCTAAAAACTTAGTCAGAGTATAAAGTAATGAAAAAAATACCACCAAGATTTTTAGTAATAAGTGGTGGTGGTATTAAAGTTATATCAATTGTAGGAACATTAAAGGCATTAGAAGGTCAAGGGGTTTTGAAAAATATAAAAGAGATTTCAGGTGTAAGTGCAGGTGCGTGGCTAGCATTTATGCTTTCTGCAGGCTTATCAATTGAAACAATTGAGGCACTTGTTCTTGGATTTGAATTTAGCGTTATACGTAATTTAAAACCAGAAACATTTATAGGATTCCCTGAAACATTTGGCTTGGATGATGGAACAAATTTAATAAAATTTGTAGAATCTATTTTCAAGGTTGCTATAAAAATAGATCCTTCAGTGACATTTCGTGAATTTAATGAGCTGAAGAGATCGAATATACAATTCCGTTGTTGGGCAACTGATCTTAAAGAAGAGACAACATGTGAATTTTCTTTTAAAAAAACTCCAGATGTGAAAATTCTAGATGCCCTTCGTGCATCAATGGCTCTACCTCTTTATTTTACACCTGTCACACATCCTATATCTGGAAACCTTCTTACAGACGGAGGAATACAAGGAAACCTACCACTTCACTTATTATCAGAAAGTGAGCGTAGAAATTGCCTAGGTATTGGATTTGAATATAGTGATTCTTCAAAAAATAATCCATCAGATTTAATGGGATTCGTATCATCATTGTTTGCATGCTTAATACATTCGCGTCACGAGAATGTATTAAAAAAGTTAGAGTCATCAATTATAAGAATTCCAATACATGATACAGTATCATGGGATTTTGAGATTAGCCGGGAACAACGAACTAAATTATTAAAGAATGGGTATGATTCTGGATTAAAATGGCTTTCAAATAAATTACCAAAACCAATAATTATTAGACGGCATTCTGTCCAATGAATTTCTTGATTGCATCAACCGAACGATCACCTTGATATTCAACAAACTTTCCATCAACGGTTGACAGGATAAAAGTAGGAAATCCCTTTACATTTCGTGCTTCTAGTTCAGGAGCAGCTGATGAATCACCTTGTTCTAGCATACGAATCTTAGTCTTTTTTCCATTTAATTCAATCTGACCAGCCGCCGCAAAATTCTTGTAATCAGGTAAAATGGATTCACAGTGAGGACATCCATTCATATAATACATTGTAAAGACATTGGATTTCTGACCTAAATCGGAAAATGCATCCAAACGAACTCCACCAACTGATACTACAGTTGATATATAGGCGAGGATCGCTATTACAATACCCACAATAAGGATTAGTCGCATGTTAGCCATTTATCTAAAAGAGTAAAAGAAAACCTAAACATAAAGCGTTCAATTTATCTAGATGAGTTGGGTTTCAGGATTACGTTCCAATATTATTTATACTATTGCAAAGAGACCTCTAGATCCAAGGTGGTCTCAGCAGGATCTACAGATATTTCTTGGCCATTGTGCAAATGGACAAGCCCTAGGATGGGAAGAATCTCGGGCAGTTAATACAGCAGAGGCACTTGTTATTAGAACAAAAAATCACGGAATTTATTGGTCTAATAGTGAATTAAATAAAGATATGGATAAATTACTGAGTATCACGTGGAAACAACATGAGGCCCAGTAAGACAAAAAAGAAAAGAACAGTGTGAAAAAAGAATCCCATTGGTGTAGGGCATCCGCCGTTTGCAATTGCAAACATGGAGCCAAAGAGTGATTGTGTTAATTTAAATGTTTCTGGGCATCCTATTAAGAAAAATACAAGGGCACTGTAAAGCGAATATTTTGCCTTAAGGCCAAGAGATAAATAGCCGGATGACATTCAACTAATACTAATAGGTAAAAATGTTTTCAAATGATATCTAATAAGTAATTTATCAAGATGTGATGGAATGAACTTAGGAATATTTATTGTGTCATTATCACTAATATTAACTTTATTACAAGTGTTTTTTATGCACTTGTAATATCGGTATTCTCGATTAGTTGGTGTTTCCTTTTCAGATTGTCCAGGCAAGCCTGAAGCTATATCAAAATATGAAGACATTCTTATTACAGTATTATAGTATTCTGATTAGGTGGGCGCGAATTAAATTGGGAATATACATATAGTCTATATTACGCATAGCATCACGATAAAAAGGGAGAATTCTATTTATCATATCATCATTGCCATTATAAAGTGCATCAATTACTTCTGGTCTCATTAAAGCAATATATCCATCTGCTTCTTCTAAGGCATCTGTATCTACAGATTCATCAATAAAATTATATAAGGGTTCTAATAATTGAAGTAATGGAGACTTTTCGGGCGATGGTAGAACTTGTTTAATTTCATCTTCTAAATTATTATATTCTTTAATAAGATCTTCCCATGCAAATTGTTCGGCTAATAAAGAAAAAAATCCTTGTTCATCAAGGTGTTTCTTAAAACCACCTCCCCTCCCAGGATATTTTTTTCCCTTTATTCCAAGGGCACTATAACCTTTTGTTACTGGATCATAGATATTACTACTTCCTTCTTCTGGAATAAGGTTCCATGCTGAAGACTTCCCTTTATATTGTTGTGTTGTTTGTGATGGAGGGATTCCTACTGCAGTGCTTCCAGTAGGTGCTGCAGTGCTTCCAGTAGGTGCTGCAGTGCTTCCAGTAGGTGCTGCAGTGCTTCCAGTAGGTGCTGCAGTGCTTCCAGTCGCTTCATCACCTGATATTTTTTTCTGGCCACGAAGTGGCGGTAAACCTTTTTCTATTCGTTGAGCCTTTGCCTCTTCAGCAGCCTTTTGGTATACTGTAGCCATTGTATCTTCAGCAGCCTTTACACCTTCAACAGGCTTTACACCTTCAGCACCTTCAGCAGCCTTTACACCTTCAACAGGCTTTACACCTTCAGCACCTTCAGCAGCCTTTACACCTTCAACAGGCTTTACACCTTCAGCAGCTTCAGCAGCCTTTACACCTTCAGCAGCTTCAGCAGCCTTTACACCTTCAGCAGCTTCAGCAGCCTTTACACCTTCATCGACCTTTGTATCTTTAGCTGTTACTGATTCTGTAACTGATATATCCTCGCCTTCCAATAATGTATTATCCGATGTATATATTTTTGGAAATAATTTCTTTAAAATATTATATAATAATTTTACACTATGACCAGTTCCACTAATACCATCTTTATTAGGAATTTCATCTATACTTTTAATTTTAGAGACTTCATTTTGTAAATCATCAATATAATGTTTACCATTCAAGTCCTTAAATTCTCTAACAAGTGTATCTATTTCAAGGGGATCACTATTAGGATTTTTTGCATGTTTGAGTAAAAGATGAAAAAACTTAGGCAGAATAGAAAAATATAAATCATTTAATTTGTTATTTTTATCGTGGGCATCAATATCACTATCGGTTATAAAATTTATTGGATTTCCTTCTCTCAATAATTTCAGATAACGTTCAATTTGTTCACGTAAATTTATTTTTACATTATATGTATCTGGTCCTTGGTCGCGCCCTTTGACTGGTCCTGGCGATGTAGTTTCAATGAGTTTATTAGTAAATTCCAGGTAATTAGTAAATGCACGTATTAATGTGTCTCTGTCGTCTTTTAGCTTTGGAATTTTATAGACTCCCTTTTTTGGTTCGGAAATAGTTGCGCTGTTAAAAACTGGATTCGATGTTCGCCAGTATTTTAACATTGCCTTTTTAATAGTTTCATCAGATGTAAACCGTTTAATAAATTCATCAATTCCACGAATGGTTAATGCACCAATTACACTTGTAGAATCGTGTATGTCAAGATTATATACATTTGATGTATTATAATCCTCTGGAGTATAACCGAAACTGACATAATTTAATACATTATTGCTTGAATACACTGATGGTTTTGAAAAAAATGAACTAAGTGCTTGTGTAACTTGAGGGGCTTGAGGGGCTTGAGGGGCTTGAGGGGCTTGAGGGGCTTGAGGGGCTTGAGGGGCTTGAGGGGCTTGAGGAGTTGTTGCGGCTTGCTGAGGCAACGAACTAGGTAGTTCACCTTTCAATGGTATTCCAGACTGAGCAGGGAGGCTTGTTGGCATATCTCCTAATGCACGTTTAAATTTTTCGTCCCTTTCTGCCTTCTCTTGAATATTTGGTTTGGCAGCTTCAGCAGCCTTAGCAAGTGTTGTTGCTTGATGATTTAATTTTTCTGCAGATTCAAGTGCCGCTTTAGTTCCTATTTTCCTAAATTCATCAGCTAATCCTTTACTTTTTTCAGAATATTCCTTATCTATTTTGGCATGCCTTTCAGCCGAAGCAAGTGCCTGTGTAGTAGCAACTACTGACGATTTATCAATATTTTTTTTCACATTATCAATTTGCCCATGAACTTCTTCGGCCTTTTTCGTTAACATTTCTTTAACTTCTGGCTTAGTAGCTTTTTGAGCATTTTGTCGCAAGGCTTTTTCATTTTCAGCTGCTAACCGTTTTTCTTCTTCAAGTGCTGCATTCAAGTTTAACGTATTTGCTTTTAAACTTTCTAAACGCTTTTTACTTTCCTGACCTGTAACCTGACTTTGAGGTTTAGTATAATCTGTTGCGGGGGCTGCACGACCTACTCTTTGTTTATAGTCACTGAATGATTCACCTGGTTTAGGAGCCTCTTTATCAGAATAAGATCGCCCTTGAGCTGCAGGATTTCTAAGATCTGAAAAATAAACTGGTTTGTCGCCTGCCTTTGTAATTGCCATCGCAACTGGAGGTGTTGATAATTCTTTTAGAAGGCTAGCTCCGTCTCCTGTTTTTATTGAACTATCACGTCTCTTTCTAGACATTCTATCTAAACCCGACTCACATTTCTATTGTAGATGGCAGACGCTACTATTAAAACCTTCAACCCCTGGAATCTTAAGAATAAAGACATAACGACGCAAGATGTTGAAAGCATCATGCATCGTTATGGAAACCCTGGTTTCAAAGTAAGAGATCTAAAATGGTTTGCACAAGCATGTGTTCACAAGTCATATGTGGATAGACCGGAAGTCTGGGCAGAACAAACCGACGAACAAATGATTGTCGCCGAAAAACCAGCTGGGTGCCTATCCCTGAAATCAAAAGATAATGAAGAGCTAGAATTTGCAGGTGATTCTGTGCTATCAGCAATTGTCGGGAAGTATTTAAAAATGCGATATCCTGGAGAAGGTGAGGGATTCTTAACAAGTCTCAGAACTCAAATTGTTAATAATAATATGCTTGGTGAACTTGCCAAGAAAATGGGATATGCTCCACATCTAATCCTAAGTCGTCATGTTGAAGAAGTCTGTGATGGCCGCAATAATTTGAGAATTCTAGGGTCAATGTTGGAAGCATGGATTGATGCAATTATGGAGCACGAGGGTAATGAGGGTGCAGCATATGATGTGGCTCGTAAGTTTTTCACTACAATAATGGAAAAGCACATTAATTTTTCCAAACTTATTGCCGAGGATACTAACTTCAAGGATCAACTCCTCCGTTATTTTCAATCACAATTCCACCAGCCTCCACGCTATAAGGAAGTTCGGGTGGACGGTCCACCTCATGACCGTATCTTTACCATGGGAGTCCTAGATCCACAAGGAAATGTTATAGCAACTAGCAAAGCAAGAAATAAGAAAGTCGCTGAACAAGAAGCAAGTCGTCTTGCGTTAGAGAAATACATGAAGAAAACATAGAACAAATATTAGATGGCATCACATGGTTTGCCGAAATTCAAGGCATTTACAAAGACAAAGGTAGTTTTGGCACTGGAAAAATCTCCTTTACCAATTGAACAAAATACAGATTTAACTGCCCTTGTTAAGACTCCATTCCGTGATGCAGCAGGTGCAACTGCAGCTAGCTCGGCCGAAGATCAAACCCAAGTAGCAGCAGGTCCAGAAATGTTTAAGAAAAAACGTGATAAGAAATCCACTGTTGCTAGAGCTGGACCAGCAGCAGATTCAGAAGCCAGTGGATTTATAGGTCTATTGAAACCTGCTAAGAAAACAGGTGCCCCGGGCCCTAAAAAACCATATTCCCGTCTAAATGTCATGTCACGAGAAGACCAGCAGGCAGAAGTTGTTAAGCTGGGTCCAGAGCTTCAGGAAAAGGCGAAGGTTCTTCTTGATATTGAGACAGCCGACCCATATCAAATAGAATCATCCGAAATATTTGCACCAATCTCCCGTCGTGGATTTGGTTCATTCCTTGTAAATCATTTTGGACCAATTTTTCCAAAGGCTGGTCAAAAAGCATTAGATGTGGCGACTTGTGCAGCCAAGGGTGAAGAGGGTGTTAAAGAAGTCAAAATCTATCATTACCAGGCATTCATTCGCGAGTATCTGAGATTTGAATCACCCTATCGTGGACTGCTAGTATACCATGGACTTGGTAGTGGTAAAACATGTTCTGCAATTGCTGCAGCAGAAGCACTCTTTGGAACTCGTGGCATGAAAATCGTAGTGATGACACCCTTCAGTTTACGTGATAATTTTATTAGTGAGATTAATTTTTGCGGGTTCAAGCATTTTCGTCTTCAGAACCACTGGACGTCCCTATCACTAAAGCCTGGATCTAGTCCTGAGCCTGCGATGGTTAGAATGTTCGCTCAAAATGTCTTTGGGATACCTGATTCTTTTTTTGCAAAGAGGGCAAAGGGCCGTGCACAACTTGAACGTATTTGGATTCCTGATTTTGAACAGGCACCTAACTTTGATGCTCTGAGTCCCGAGGAAAAGGATGAAATCAAAACCCAGTTGAAAACAACAATTGAGCACCGTATACGTTTCATTAATTATAATGGAATTACTGCACAAGACTTGAAAACAATGGTCTGCTCAACTCCTGATATTTTTGATAATGCAGTAATTGTTGTAGACGAAATCCATAACTTGATTCGCTTAATGCAAGGATGTCTAGAACCTTATTTCAGTAATCCTCCTGGTCGCCGTCGCACCTTACCATTGGAAGTTCTTACACCAGAAAGAAGAAAGCTGCCCTTATGCGGAATGACGAAAAGTTACATGCGCGGCTATCTCTTTTACCGGCTTTTCATGGATGCAAAGAATTCCAAAATCATCGGACTTTCTGGAACTCCCTTGATTAATTTTCCAGAAGAATTAGGAATCCTTGCAAATATATTACATGGAGCAATTCATAAACTGGATTTTAGAGTTGCAGTAGAAGGCGGGCGTGAAGTTAAACCATTCATTGAAGATATAATTAAAGCTAATGAAAATTTAGATACGGTTCATTTCACAGTATCCGAAGGGAGTATTGATATCACTGTAACCAGACTACCTGAACATTTCGTTAAGATTATGGATAAAGATGGTGAAATTCTTGGAATACAGCGCAGAGATCCTGGTAAACCCATTCCAACCTTAGAACAAATATGGGAAACGGTTGATGCAGCACTCAAGGCACTTAGAATTAAGGTAATTGGAAAAGGAACTAGTTCTGCGCAGGAGCTCTTACCCTGCTGGGATACCCCCTTTCGTGGAGCATTCCTACAGGAAGATGGTGTAACACTGAAAAATGTTGCAGTTTTGCAAAAACGTATTCGCGGTCTTGTTTCTTATTACAGAGGAATCCAGGGAGATGTTATGCCTAAGGTAATTAAGGATGAGATTATAGGTGTTCCTCTAACCGGTTACTCACTGAAAATTTATAACAAACTGCGCAATCAAGAAATTCAGATTGAAATGAAGAAGCCAAAGCAACAAGGAAGCGCTAGTGACGCCATCTGGGCCGAAATTAGTGAGGTTTCAAGCATGAAATCTGCATCTAATTATCGTATGAGTAGTCGTCAAGCATGTAATTTCGCCTTCCCTGAAGGTGTATCTAGACCACGACCGCATAATTTAGAGGAAAATGATGCTGAGACTGGAAATGATCGTGATGTAATAATAGATGCCGATGTTGAAGAACGCGCAGCGGGGAAAAATACGGATGAAAAAGAGGCTAGCGATGATGAAGGAATAAAAGCAGAAGCACTACAGGAAGTTGGTAAAAAGGCTGAGACAGTTGCATTGGGAACTAAGGAGGCCAAGGCTGCTTACATTGCAGCCCTGAAATCTGCAAAGGATAAACTGAGGTCAATGGGTAAGACGCACCTCATGTTAGATGGACCGCCTGAGAACAACCTACAAAAATTCTCTCCTAAATTTGCCGCTATGCTCAAGAATCTCAATAGAATAAATGGAAGTAGTCTGGTCTATTCTAATTTCTTAGAAATGGAAGGCATTGGTATCTTCGCAATTTGTATGGAAGCTAATGGATATGAGCCAATCCAGATTACTGCTGACTTGAAATTTTCTGAGAGGACAATAGTATCACTAGCAAAAGGTCCAAAAGTTCCTGAGAAACGTTATATTGAATTCACTGGTGTTGGCTCTAAGGAGCAACGTGGTGCTGCTGTAGATGTATTTAATGCACGTTTAGATAAGTTACCACCTACTTTACAAAAGGTCCTACAGGATGCTGGATGGCAGAATAATTTTGACGGTGGATTGTGCCGTGCATTCTGCATTACATCTGCTGGTGCTGAAGGCCTTTCCTTGAAGTGTGTGCGCGGTGTTCATATTATGGAGCCTTATTGGAATACAGTAAGAACCCAGCAAGTAAAAGGCCGTGCTGTGCGTATTTGCTCACATGTGGATCTACCCAAGGAAGAGCAAAATGTAGAAATTTACACGTATTGCACAATTATACCAGAGCAGGCTATTCTAGCCCAGGCAATTGACAAGACGTTGGAACACAGTGATTCTTATTCTGCTAAGGATGCAGCAGCACTAGGTGTCCCTGTTCCAGCGGCTGCAAGTCTAGATGAAGAGCTACCAGAAGGAATGTTTTTTAAGGTTGCTCAAGAACAGGGGCAAGATCTAGAGCCAGTTGCAGGAGTTGATTTATCTCCTGATGGTCCTATCCGATTCTCATCCAAGTTGGCTAATGAATATCATGGATTTTCTACATTTGCCAAGTCTCCTGTAAATGTGGGTGGCAAAATTTACCCTACACTTGAGCACTACTTTCAGGCTATGAGGTTTCCATCAGATTTAGATTGGCAGGAAACTATTCGTGTTTCTCCTACACCTGCAAAGGCCAAACAATTAGGTGCTCAGACAGATCATGTTATAGATCCAAGTTGGGATTCTAGGAAAGAATCTGTGATGTTAACTGGGCTGAGGGCTAAATTCCAGCAAAATTCTGGTCTATTAGAACAGCTAAAGGGGACGGGACAGAGATCTCTTATTGAGAATTCTACTGATGCCTACTGGGGTGAAGGGCGAACGGGGAAAGGTAAGAATAGATATGGCAAACTATTGGAGCAGGTGCGACTGGAACTAAAGGAATATGTTATTGAGGGAAGTGCAATGGCACCAGTAGTCGTTGAAAGTCATGAGGACTTTTTTGAAGAGGAACCTTTGGAAGAAGCTTCGGCTACTGTGCCTTCGGCTACTGTGCCTTCAGCTACAGGAAGCCCTTTGATTAAAGAAGAAGTTTTAGCTGAGAAAGCACCTTTAGCTGAGAAAGTAGCTTCAGCCGAGCAAGCACCTTTGGCCCAGCAATCACCTTTGGCCCAGCAATCACCTTTGGCCCAGCAATCACCTTTGGCCCAGCAATCACCTTTGGCCCAGCAATCACCTTTGG
>Ga0209499_1000034_pt1 | contig 100709 bp, 91 predicted proteins | sample C_130208_EF_Meta_FD_187306 | JGI IMG/M metagenome (GOLD analysis project Ga0209499, IMG submission 187306) | Freshwater microbial communities from Lake Croche, Canada to study carbon cycling - C_130208_EF_MetaG (SPAdes) (version 2) | ecosystem: Environmental > Aquatic > Freshwater > Lake...
TGCATGGTTATTGTATTTATGGCCATTCCAAAGTGAAATGTCGGTTGCATTTTTCTTTCCCTCAGCTGTGGAAACTTGAGGATTATAACGTCCGGAAAGTGGATCTTTTACAAAACTTCCCAATACAGTTTCCTGAACTACCGCTTGGCGTGCCATCACGGTATGGTGTGTTTGTGTTTGCGCAATATCTTTCGTCTCGCCCGTTGGCGTAATTGTTACACCCTGTGTATTGATTCCTACACATGCTCCATTAATTTCAGAAATGAATGGGTATGCATTGACTCCAACTCCATCCGCTGATTTACCTGCTTTTGTTCGGCCATAACCGATGGCAATAGCAATGGTATCTGGTGCTTGGCCCGGTTGGACTAAAACAGGAAGAGTTACTTTATATCCTTTGGCGCCTACTTCCACTAAGTCGCCTTGCTTTAAATTTAATTTAGTTGCTGTGGGTTGAGAAATGGCTGCGTAATTATCCCAACAAGCCTTCGAAACCGGCTCAGGGAATTCTTGTAACCATGGGTTATTTGCTTGGGAGCCAGTTCCCAATCCTACTTTTTCATAAACGGCTATTTCTAAATTGGTAGAATTGACTGTATAAGATTTGCTAATGGCTGCTGCTGAAGCTGTTACATCCAAGATAGGGGACGCTGAAGAAACAGTCGCTGCATTAGGTTCAAAAATACCGTCATGTAACGCATTTTTCCATGCTACGGCTCCACCTTTTAAAATATTTTTCTCCCAATTGCTTTCTAAGTATGCAGCAAAATCAGAGGCTAAGCCTGCCCAAGTCAAGAAACTTGATTGTGCTTGGCGTGTTTTGAAAATGGTTGAAATTGTCGGTTGGCTTAATGAATAAAATCCAGCTTTAGGTTCCGCATCATTCCATGATTCTAAATAATGTGAATCTGGGGCTACGAACTGACATAAAGAGGCCGTTTCATCTGCCCGATCATTGGTCGCTAAGCTCAAGGTTATTTTTGGTAATGCTGCTGCTAGCGCGGCTCCCATGGGATGGTTGTATACTGGATTTGCATTATAGAAAATCACAGCAGAAATACTCCCTGCAGTAGTTTCTTTAATGAAATTTGCCATCGCCAAGTCATTTCCTTGTCGGTAATGAACAGCTAAGCCCGTGTTGATGGTGGTTCCGTAAGCGCCAACTAAGTTATTGGTCGCGGCAACGATTTTTTGAACTTCCGGATCATTGGACCCAGAAACAACGAGAGATGCTCCTTTCGATGCGACTAAATCTTTGGCTGCTTTCTCTAAGTGATCTACTTTAATGCTGGCACCTGAAAGTGCTGCCACTCCTGTTAGTTTGGCTACTGCATTATATAATGAAACGGCCACTAAACCTTCTTGAGAGGGCTTGTAAGTAGACCGATAATCTGCATTAGCTCCTGTGTTTGACAAAATTGACTCAAACTGATAATGACGAGACATGGTTTTCTTGCCATCTTTTGCCGAACCCACTTTACGTGTTATCGCCCATTGAGCTGCAAATTCTGTTGGAGCAATCCAAGAACCTAAAAAATCAGCGCCAATCGAAACCATAGTTTTTGCTTGACTGAAATCGATGCTTGGTAAAACTCCACCATGTGCCTGTGTTAATCCATAAGCTGGATTTGCATCATAAACAATATGTTGGGTCGTTGGATATTTAGCAGTAAATTCAGCAATTACCTTTTTTGTGGTTGGCGAAAGTATGGAATTAGAAACAATTCTAATTTGTCCCCCTTTAGCGGCCACAGCTGCTAATTTTGCCGTAAATTCTTTATCTAGTTGTGCCCAGTCGGCAGATTTTCCGCCAATTTGAGGTCCTTTTAATTTTTCGTTGTCATAAAGACTTAAAACGGAAGCGTGCGCACGTCCGGATAAAACTCCTTTAGAAACTGAAGATGATTTATTTCCTTCGATTTTTATGGGCCTTCCTTCTCTCGTTTTGACTAAAATGGCTGCATATTCTCCTCCATCCATGTAGGTTGATGCATACCAATTCGCGATGGTTGGTTCAACATCCTCTGGTTTATTTAAGTAGGGGATGGTGTTTTTTACCGGTGTTTCGCAGGCTGCTAATGAAACGGCTGCTACTCCAAAACCCAACATTTTCAGAAAATCTCGGCGATGTGTGGCAGATCCATCTACAAGGGATTCTCCCTTTGAATCATTTTCAGTCGGCATATTGCCAAACTCATTGTGAATGTTTTTTACAAACGATGGTTCATTGGTTAACTCCTCAATCCCTTTCCAATACCTCTTGTTCGAATTTTCCATATAATCTTTCTTATTCAGACTAAAATTGAATCTATTTTTCTAAATTAATAATGACACTTAGAACATTCTAAGCCTCCGATATTTTGAACTTTTAAAGGTGTTTTGCTATCCTTATTATGCACCTCAACTAATTTGTCATAATAAGCATTGCCTTTAGCATTTACGTCTGTTTGACGATGACAATCGATACACCATCCCATGGTTAGGGATGAACGTTGCTCCACGACTTCCATCTTTTCGATTTCTCCATGGCAGCTTTTACACTCTAGAGCGCCAACATTCGTATGTTGTGAGTGATTGAAATAAGCCAAATCAGGCAGGTTGTGAACACGCACCCATTGAATAGGTTCGTTTTTTTCTAAGGCACGATAAATTTTTTGAATTTCCGGAGACTCCCTTTTAATTGCGTTGTGGCAATTCATGCAAATATTTGCGGATGGAACGTTACCCCCTTTCCCCTCATAAACCCCTGTATGGCAATAGTTACAGTTGATCTGATATTCGCCTGCATGTAATTTGTGTGAAAATTGGATAGGTTGCTCAGGCGCATATCCTTGTTGAATACCGACTCCGTAAGCTGCGTCAATAGTTGCTTTGCCTCCTAATAACAAGACTAAAACAATCACTCCCGTTTTGACGGCTGAATTGGCCGCTAAAGATTTAGCATTTTCTGACAATGATTGGAAAAATGGCTTTCCTGATTCATTTGACTCAGATCCCGAAAGCTTTCCTAATGTATTAACGATCGACAACATAGCAATTAAAACAAGTACCATGATGATTAATAACCCAACTAATAAAATTTCCATCATACCACCTGAACTTGGGGCCGCTGCTGGAGCCGCACCCGTCGCTGGAGCCGCTGCACCGGCCGCTGGGGCTGCTGGAGCCGCATTAGCTGCATCGATGTAAGCAATAATTCCCTTAATCTGCCCCTCAGAGAAGTTGGGATACGGGGTCATCGCCGCCTTGTTGAACTTATTGTACAGGTCATTGGCATATTTATCCCCCGATGCAATCATAGCTTGTGGATTATGTACCCAAGAAACAATCCACTCAATGGGACGACGACCAGAAACACCTTTCAATCCAGGTCCTACTAAGGTCTCATCAGATGTATTATGGCATGCAGCACAATTGTTTTTAAATAATGATTCTCCTTCTGCCGCATCTTGTGAAAAAGATGAACTTGCTGATGCAAATAATAAGGCTATTGAAAAAAGAAAGGTAACGAGAGTTGATTTTTTACAAAACATAAGCTTGGATTTCTCTTTTTAATTCAGAGGCTAAAATTACTATCTGAATTAATAGGAAACAATTAATTGTAGGTTCAATTTCAGGATTTTTTGAGGATTATCTCCTTATTTAGAACTTTTTAAAATAAGCATAAAATATTATTGAATTATTTTTAGCTTAATTATCAAAATTTCAACATGAACAAAAAAACCTTCACTAGGAAGGTCTTTTGAGGTTTCGAGCGGATTCGAACCGCTGTAGAAGGTTTTGCAGACCTCTGCCTAGCCGCTCGGCCACGAAACCAATTAACTGGGATGCAAAAATAGCACTTTTTTGCTAATGGGCAAACGAATTATTCAAAATTCAGATATTATTGATTGAATCGTGAATCAATTTTACCTGTCTAATTTATGATAGCGTGAATACCGTGATTTCTGGTGGCATACCCACTCGGCCCGGATATCCTAAGTACCCATATCCCCGATTGACGTAAATTTGTTGCTCCCCTTCTCGATATAATCCTGCCCACTGTTTGTATATGTATTGTGAAGGAGACCATTTAAAGTTGCCAATTTTCACGCCAAATTGTGATCCATGCGTATGACCTGCAAAAGCGACATCAATATCCTTGAATTTCTTGGTTACTTCGACATTCCAATGACTTGGGTCGTGCGAAAGTAGTAATTTAGTCGACGCTTCCTCTGTGCCTGCGGATGCCTTTCCAAGGTTGCCATACCAAGGAAACCGACCCACGCCAATATTTTGCACTCCGATAATCGCTAATTTTTCACCTGATTCTTCGATGAAACGATGTTCATCCATTAATAAATCATAGCCCATCAACTCGTGAGCTTTCATTAAATCTTTTAAATTTTGCTTCTTGGCTGCCGGGGAATTCCAGCGAACGTAATCGCCATAGTCATGGTTGCCCAAAGTACTAAAAACGCCTAATGGGGCTTTTAATTTTGAAAATATTTCAAAATAATCTTTTACTTCTTTTGCTTCATTATTGACCAAATCTCCCGTAAAAAAGATGACATCGGCCTTCTCTCGCATCATCATTTCGACACCTCCTTTGACAGCTGTTTTATTGAAAAAGCTACCTGTGTGAATATCAGATACTTGGGCAATTCGCATACCTTTGAATGCTTTGGGTAAATTGGGTATTTTTAAGGATATTTTTTCAACTCGATAATCGTGAGCTCCTGAAATGATTCCAAAAGCAAATGTGGCGGCTGGTACGACGCCCACGGCCAAGGCTGCCTTAGAAAGAAATTCATTTCTATTAATATTTCCAGGTGCGTATTCGTCGGGACTTATGCGCATTTTAACATTTTGGAAAGACCAACGAACGATTCGGGTAATGTCTTCAATGAGTAAAAAAATGATGATGAATAATTTAGTAATCACGCTGATCATGACCACAGCCATAAAGGTTATCCGAATTTCGTTTTTCCAAAAATGCAAGGGTATGAAATTATAGGCCCAAATTCCAATGATGATCAAGCTAGTAAATCCCCAATACCCATAGCGGGTAATAGCTTGTATTTGAGCAGATGACTGATGTGTTGCCGTGCGAAATGCTTGCCAAACATAGTAATCTATCGCAAAAATTACGAATGATAGAAGAGGAACAAAATACATTTTATTCATAGGATGGTACTCGCTAATGCAATTTACAACTAAATTTGTTGTTCATTTGTTCCAAAGGTGCAAAAAATTATGAAAAAAAACATCAGTATTTATGGGGGCGGTTGGGTAGGTGCACCTTTAGCATTTAAATTAGCGTTAGCGGAATTCGAAGTGATCGTGTCTGCTTCTTCTGCTCACAAACAAGCCAAACATCCCAATATTAAGGTAGTGGAATTTCGGGCGGAACCCAATATGGAGAAAAATCTTTGGGATGAAATGAATCAGTCTGAAATACAAATCTGGGCCATACCTCCGCGTAGAAAAAAGAATTCAGAAGAATTTTACTTGCAAATTTTACAAGATTGGCTCGGTGTTTTAGACGAGAAAGCAGTAAAAAAAATCATTTTTCTGTCGTCAACCTCCATCTATCAAAATGTTTCTGATGTCGTGGATGAAAAATCTCCTATTGTAGAAACGTCCCTAATGGCCCAAGCCGAGACGCTTATTCAGTCGTCTAAAATACCCAGTGTTATTTTGCGGCTAGGTGGTTTGATGGGAGGAGATCGATTTGTTGCAAAATATTTTTCAGGCCGTAGAAATGATGGGGCAAATTGTCCAGTCAATTATGTCCATAAAGATGATGTGGTTGCGCTTTGTACCTTAACCATAGAAAAAATAAATAAGGGTATATATAATATAGTAGCACCTATCCACCCAACTAAAGGGGAGGTCGGCGAAAATGACATCGAAAAACGCAATATGCCTGTTGGAACATGGGATTATTCACAACCTTGCTTAGGAGGAAAAATTGTTTCCGGGGAAAAAATTACTAAGGAGTTAAAATACCAATTTAAACATCCTGATCCGATGGAGTTTTAAGTAAACTCGATAAACCATTGATTTTTTTTCTTGGGGACGCTACACTTCCCGACTATGTTATTCCCCAAAAAGTATATTTTTTGTGCTGAAAAAGAGTGGATTTTAGCTGAAAAAATATTGATCCAAGACCCCCATTCCAAGCTTTACTAACTTTTTAAAAGTTAGTAAAGCTAAAGGATCTCGACCATATTAGCCTTTTAAAAACTGATAATTAAGATCAGGAAATTGATAAAATTTGCCTTAAAATGACTGGTCAATTGCAAAATGATTTAACTCAGTAATGGCTAGCCACGCCATTAGCCCTGGACCAATTTCCAAAGCTTGTTCATCAATATCAAATGTGGGAGTGTGCACTCCGCTGATGATTCCTCGCGCTTCATTGCGCGTGCCAAGTCGGTAAAAACAGGCGTCTATATGGTGCGTATACCAAGCGAAATCCTCTGCTGCCATCCAAATATCTAGGTCGATGACCTGTTCTTGCCCCATGTATTCAATCGCCGCATCTCTCATTCTACGTGTTAAAGCCGGGTTGTTTTGTAAAAATGGATATCCTTTTAATACTTCAAATTCGCAAGTGCCGCCCATGGCCTCCGCCATTCCTTCGGCTAATTTTTTCATTTTGGCCAAACCATCTGCGCGCCACTCTTCATCCATCGCCCGGAAAGTTCCTTGGATTTTAACCTCATCAGGGATGATGTTGGTCGCCCCCAAACCCTCGATTTTTCCAAAGGTCAACACCGAAGGCAATCTTGGGTTTTTATTTCGAGAAATGATTTGTTGCATCGCCACAATGATGTGCGAGGCAATTAAAATAGGATCCACGCAAATATCGGGCATGGCTCCATGGCCACCTTTTCCTTTCACCGTCAGATACAATTCATCTGCACTAGCCATGTACATGCCTTCACGGAAACCTATTTTTCCGACAGGAATATTAGGAGCGACATGTTGGCCTAAAAGCCCAGCTGGAACCGGATTTTGCAAAGCGCCATCCTGAATCATAATGCTGGCTCCCCCCGGTGCTTTTTCCTCCGCTGGCTGAAATAATAATTTTATTGTTCCCTCAAATTCCCCCCGTATTTCCTGTAATATTTTTGCCGTACCTAACAAAGAGGAAGTATGTACATCATGGCCGCAGGCATGCATGACGCCTTCACGTTGGGATTTATACGGCACATCATTTGCTTCAAAAATAGGCAGCGCGTCCATGTCTGCGCGTAAAGCAACCACACGCTTAGTTGGATTCTTGCCTTCTATCAAGGCGATTAGCCCTGTATGGGCGATGCGCTCTGCTTGAATTCCCATGGAATTGAGTTGGGTTAACACATAGGCCTGAGTCTCTACCTCATGGTATGAAAGCTCAGGATTTTGATGCAGATGATGGCGATTTCCGATCACTTCCAACGAATTTTTTCGGGCTATTTCCTTAATCTTTTCAATTAGATGAGACATGTGTATTTTCTTTTTTTACAAAGTTACGAAGAATGAACAATACGCGCATTCAAGTTTAAAAGTAGTATTAATTAAATATTAATTTTCTGTTGAAAAAATACCATTGATTTGATAATTTTCTTACCTTTAAAATTAGTGGAGGATTTGCGAAAAAAGCGAAAAATAATTTTTGTCTATGAGTCAGAAAGTGTTAGTTCTCAATCAAGATTATAGTGCCCTCACGATTTGTTCGATGCCCAAAGCATTCTTGTTGGTCTACCTAAACAAGGCAGAATTAGTGGCCGAATCGACTACCGCAAAGCTTCATTCCATCTCGCAAACTTTCCCTTTCCCTTCCGTCATTCGCCTGCATCGATACGTATATTTTCCGTACAAAGGAGTCGTTTTGACTAGACAAAATATTTTTAAGCGCGATGCCAATACCTGTCAATATTGCGGGTCAAAAGATCATTTGACTTTAGATCACGTCATGCCAAAATCTAGGCAAGGAAGGACTTCTTGGGATAATTTAACGACCGCTTGTAAATACTGTAATTCAAAGAAAGGTGATCTCACCCCAGAGGAAGCCGGGATGCACTTAGCTCGCCATCCTTTCAAACCATCTTTTGTTATGTTTTTGCGAAATTTTTCCGGAATTTTGGACCAACAATGGATTCCGTTTGTGGGATCTAAGAGAGAACCCATTTATTAACCATGAAAATTTCATTTATAGGCGCGGGAAATGTGGCTTGGCATTTATCTCAGGCACTTGAAAATGCAGGAAATTCGGTTCAAGAAATTTTCAGTAGAGATCCTAAAAAAGCAAAAGAATTAAGTAGCTTTTTGTACAATGCACGCGTGCAAGAACATTTAGATTTTTCTGAATCTGCTTCAGAAGTATTTTTTATGTGTATTCCTGAGTCCGCATACCTTCAAGTGTTACCGGAACTTTTATTGCCCAAATATGGAATTTTGGTTTTAGTATCAGGTACAGCCCAATTGGATGAATCGATGCTTCTGTACGATCCGCTGGGAGAAAGTATGAATCAGATCGGAGTATTTTTTCCGGTGCAGCATGTTTTATCAGGTAGAAAATTAAATCTTTCAAACACGCCTATTTGCGTTGAAGTATTAGTCGAGGAGACCGAAACCATTGTATTGGCTCTTGCTAAAGATGTGTCTGATGCGATTTATTTGGTTACAGGAGAGGAGCGAAAAAAGATTCATTTGGCCATGTTGATGGCGGGTACATTTACCCAGCAACTTTGGAATCAGGCGACAGAATTGTTGACATCGATGGAATTAGAACCTCAATTAATTCAAGGGCTAGTCGAAAATTACATGAAGTCCTTTTTCTCCAATCATCCCATTTCCCCAGCCCAAGAAGCGGCTAAATTACAAGATGGCCGAATGGTGATGGACCAACAATCACTCATCGATCGTCCGGAAATGAAGGAAATCTATAAACAGATGTTGACCTTAATCAAATCTCAATCACTTAATTAGTGGTCGGTCCATCTCTTGAATCACACGGACTTTACTGAATCCCAAAATAACGGTATGTACAACTGGATGAGTAAAAATGTAAAAAAGACTATCGCCATTTGCATTTTTTTGTATGCTAGGAGGGACCTCTTGTTGGATAGACTGACTATAATCTAAGGCATCTAAAATTTCTTTTATTTTTTTGTCTCCCACTTGAACTTTGAGGTCCATAGGTTTTCCTACAAGAATAGAAATGCCATATTTTTTTTGAATGGCTGCCACATCGATGGAAGATTTCTCATTTAACTTTTTTTCAATTTCTTTTTGTACACCCAAACCCCAAGTGTCTACCTGGTTTACAATTTGTTCGGGTAGGACGCGCTTAACCTGTTTGGCTTTCATTTCTTTGACTACCGCTGCCGTATCTATGCGAGTTGAGAAGTCACAGGAGCTAAATCCTAAGATAAAAATGAGCGGGAAGGTTTTGGATAATGACATAATAAAAAAGCGTTGCGCAAAGGTATTCAACTAATTGTTATCTTTGCAAAAATTTTTAAAACAGAAAATCATGCTTGAGCAGTTGGAGGCCATTAGGGAACGTTTTTTAGAAGTGGAGCAACAGATCGCCATGCCGGAAGTCGTATCAGACTTAAAGAAATATAAAACCTTGAGTAAGGAATATAAGGATTTACAAAAAATTGTCGATCAGTATACCACCTATTTGAATTTGTTGAAGTCCATCGAGGAGGCAAAGGGTGTGATTGCCACAGAAAAGGACGAAGATTTTAGGGATATGGCTAAAGCGGAATTGGATGAATTAATTCCAGCCGAGAAGGACATGAATGAAGTGTTAAAGGAAATGTTGATTCCCAGGGACCCTAATGACTCCAAAGATTGTATTTTGGAGGTTCGTGGAGGAACAGGAGGAGATGAGGCAAGTATTTTTGCGGGGGATCTATTTAGAATGTATCAGCGATATGCTGAAAAGATGGGTTGGATTTTCCAAATCATGGATTTTACAGAAGGTTCAGCCGGTGGATATAAGGAAATTATTGCATCGGTTCAAGGCGAGGATGTGTATGCCAAAATGAAATTTGAGTCAGGTGTTCATCGGGTACAGCGCGTGCCAGCGACAGAATCAGCGGGCCGAATTCATACTTCGGCCGCTTCGGTGGCTGTGATGCCGGAGGCCGACGAAGTGGATGTGCAGATTAATATGAATGACATTAGAAAGGATACTTTCTGTTCGTCTGGTGCGGGTGGTCAGTCGGTGAATACGACTTACTCAGCCGTTCGTGTGACGCATATTCCATCAGGTTTAGTGGTTCAATGTCAAGATGAGCGCTCTCAAATTAAGAATTTTGATAAGGCGATGACCGTGTTGCGTTCAAGACTTTATGAAATTGAGTTGGCCAAACGAAATGCAGAAATTGCAGGTGCTCGAAAATCCTTAGTCGGCTCGGGAGACCGCTCCGATAAGATAAGAACGTATAATTATCCACAAGGTCGTGTGACTGATCATCGGATTGGGTTGACTGTTTATAATTTGCCAACCGTCTTGGACGGAGAAATAGGTGAATTTATCGAGTCATTGCGCATTGCGGAAAATACAGAAAGACTTACGGAAGGCACAGTTTAAGCTTAAATATGCGGGTATTAGGTTAAGCCTTTTCAAGTTTAAAGCTGAAGCTGGTGCCTTTGTCAACTTTAGAGATGACCGTGATTTGACTTCCGTGGGCTTTGATAATGTGCTTGACAATCGATAAACCCAATCCAGAACCACCGCTCATTTTAGCCCTACTTTTATCAACTCGGTAAAAACGTTCAAATAATCTAGGTAGATGTTCAGCTGGAATTCCGGGCCCATTGTCTTTGACTGAAATTTGAAGATTTTTCTTTCTTTCCTCTATAAGTACATTCACTTTTCCTTCTTGATTTCCATACTTGATCCCATTGTCAATGAGGTTAATGAGCACTTGTTCCATGCGCTGACTATCCGCTTTGACTAAAAGTGGCCCTTCTTTTCCGGTCAGTTTCAATGAAACTTTTTTTGATTTGGCTTTAGCCTCTAATTGTTCAAAAATATCTAAAATGATGGGACGTAAATCGGTTGATTTTTTGTCGATTTTAATGGCACCTGTTTCGATTTGGGAAACGGTCAACAAGTCTTTCACTAAAACATCTAACCCATCAAGACTTTTTGCTGCCTTTTCTAAAAATTTGGTTCTGATTTCGATACCTTCTTCGGGATTATCCAATAGGGTATGAACAAATCCTTGGGCCGCAAAAATGGGGGTCTTTAATTCATGTGATACATCAGCTAAAAATTCTTGCCGGTATTTAGCTGATTTTTTCAATTCCTTAACCTCATCTTCTTTGGTGGTAACATAGGAATTTAATTCTTCCGTTAATAAGGCAATGGGATTGTCTTTTTCGATTAATTGGGATCGAGGAATGACAGAAAAATTCTTCTTTTTAATTTGTTTGATGCGGTCATATAACGAATTCACCTCTTTGAAAACCAGGTAATCTAAGGCAAAATAAATGAGGATGGCTCCGAAAATTAGGCTACTGGTAAAACATACAAATAGAGTGCTTACGTCTGATGTGGGCAAAAACGAAATGAATGCAGTCGTTACTCCGGCAATGACAATGGCCAGAACAATGGAAAGGTATTTTGGACTTAGCATATCAGGTATTTTCTCAAATTTCATAAAAAAATAGAGAAAACCCTATGTAAATCAAGCAAATTATCCTGTTGTGCCCCGCTTGCAAGACAAATTTTGTACCTTTACGCTTTCAAAGAATCACATGGAATTAAATTTATTAAGTGCTATTTCGCCTGTTGATGGGAGATATCGTCGACAAACTGAAGTTTTGGCTCCTTATTTTTCTGAATTTGGTTTAATTCAATATCGCCTTCGCGTTGAAATAGAATATTTTATTGCACTTTGTGAAATCCCCTTAAAACCGCTAGCCAGTTTCCCTAAAGGTGCTTTTGCTGATTTACGAAATTGGTATCTCCAGTTTTCTGAGGCGGATGCGCAATGGATAAAGGATAAAGAAAAAGTGACCAACCACGATGTTAAGGCGGTGGAGTATTTTATTAAAGAAAAAATGCTTTTTCTGTCCGAAAAGCATGGGGACTTGTCGGCCTACGTAGAATTTATTCATTTCGGATTGACTTCCCAAGACATCAACAATTCTGCGATCCCGATGTCCATCGCAGAGGCACATCATCATGTTATTTTACCCGCCTATATTTCAGTTATTGAAATTCTTTCGAGCTATGCAAAGGAATGGGAAAATATTCCCTTGTTGGCGCACACACATGGACAACCTGCTTCGCCCACACGGCTTGGAAAGGAAGTCATGGTATTTGTCGAAAGGTTGAATCGCCAAGTAGATCTTTTGGCTCAAATTCCATTTACGGGGAAATTTGGCGGTGCTACTGGAAATTTCAACGCGCATCAAGTGGCTTTTCCGGACATTAATTGGCCCCAATTTGCCGCAAAATTACATCATAATTTAGGGATTGTGCGATCCAAGTACACGACGCAGATTGAACACTATGATAATTTGGCTGCCTATTTTGATGGTTTAAAAAGGTTAAACACTATTTTGATTGACCTTTCTCGAGACATATGGCAGTATATTTCCATGGGTTACTTTAAGCAAAAAATCAAAGAGGGGGAAATTGGTTCCTCTGCGATGCCCCATAAAGTAAATCCGATTGATTTTGAAAATGCAGAAGGTAATTTGTCATTTTCAAATGCCACATTCGAGTTTTTGTCGGCGAAGTTACCTATCTCGAGATTACAACGAGATTTAACAGATTCTACTGTGTTAAGGAATGTTGGGATGCCATTAGCGCATACCTTAATCGCATTAAATTCATTGCAAAAAGGATTAGGGAAATTGGAATTAAACCAGTCTAAAATCACTCAAGATTTAGAGGATAATTGGGTTGTTATCGCGGAGGCTATTCAGACGGTACTTCGTCGGGAATCTTATCCAAAACCGTATGAGGCGCTGAAAGATTTAACGCGTCATCATGGTCAAATAGACCAAGCCGTTTTTCATCGATTTATTGATGGCTTAGCGATCAGCGATGCGATTAAAAATGAATTGAAATTGATATCTCCGTTCAACTTTGTGGGTCGAGACGAAAATTAAAATATGAACCAACGATTAATGCATATCGCTTTAGTGGTGGCTGATTATGACGAGGCGATTGATTGGTATACCCAAAAATTAGGTTTCAAATTAATCGAAGATACTCGATTGAGTGAGGTGAAGCGTTGGGTATTAATTCAACCTCCTGGGGAAGGAAGCTGCCAATTGCTTTTAGCTAAAGCGGCCACGGAAGTGCAAATTTCGAGAGTAGGAAATCAAACTGGGGGGCGTGTATTTTTATTTTTACATACGGATGATTTTGAAAGGGATCATGAGAATTTGCGCCAACAATCCATCACTATTGTCCGTGGGCCGTCTGTAGAGGAATATGGACAGGTCCTTGTTTTCGAGGACCTCTATGGAAATTTATGGGATTTAATAGGTTAAAGTTTTGATTTAATAGATTTCATTTTACATTTGTAAAAATTATAACAAAATGAAAAAAGCAGTGTACAACAAAAACGGTTGGCAAGGGTAATAAATCCCTGAACAGTTTTGCTGTGTGCACATATGATATGTTTTACAATGGCTTGCTGTTCTCAGTAAGCCTTTTTTTATTAATTTGCATTCCATAAGAAACATGTCTACGACACAAAAAATACATATAAAAACGAGTAGAAAGACGCTTTTGGCCGACACCATGACGCCCATTGGCTTATTTCTTAAAATTCGGAAGAATTTCAAAAATTCGGTCATACTCGAATCGGCCGATTACCATGGTCGAGAACATGGTTTTTCTCATATTGCCTTTGACCCAATTGCTAGTTTTACCTTAGATCAGTCGCTGGTTGTGCAAAAATTTCCAGATGGGAGGGAGGAAAGTTTTGTATTGGAGTCGCGCCAACAAGCGATTTCGGCTTTGAAAAACTTTTCGGAACAGTTTGTTTATATGAAAGTTGCGGGGGATTCACCCATGTCAAATGGGCTTTTTGGTCATATATCGTATGATGCGGTTCAATATTTTGAGGACATTAAGATTAGGGGTAAAAGTAAGGAAACGGAAATCCCGTCCATACACTATTTGGTCTACCAAAATGTCTTGGCCTTTAATCATTTTAATAACCAACTATCTTTTTATGCACATAGTTACGATGGGAGCGAGCCTTCCATGGGAGCGATTGAACATGTAATTAATCAATCTGCGGATGTATTAGTGAAATTTCAACGCCAAGGGGAAGAAGTTAGTAATTTGACCGAAGACCAAACCCGAGATATTGTTAACACCTGTATAAAACACTGCTTACGTGGCGATGTATTTCAAATTGTCCCTTCTCGTAGATTTAGTCAAAATTATCAAGGGGATGATTTTCAGGTTTACAGGGCATTACGTTCCGTAAATCCATCGCCCTATTTGTTTTACTTTGATTATGAGGATTACCGAATTTTTGGGGCCTCTCCCGAGAAACAAATTAAAATTGACAGAGATTTAGCAGAAATTCATCCGATTGCAGGTACTTTCAGGCGTTCGGGTGATGATGCTCGTGATGCGGAATTGGCACAGGCTTTGATTGCTGATCCCAAAGAATCAGCTGAACACGTTATGTTGGTGGACTTGGCTAGAAATGACTTAAGTAGAAGTGCTGAAAATGTGAAAGTGGAAACATTTAAGGAGGTTCAGTTTTTCTCTCATGTCATACACTTGGTTTCAAAAGTAACTGGACATATGCAAAAAGGGGTTAATTCACTCCAATTGGTAGCTGATACTTTTCCGGCAGGTACCTTAAGCGGAGCGCCTAAGCATAATGCGATGACGATTATTAATCGGCTCGAACCGACTAACCGAGCTATCTATGGAGGGGCGATTGGCTTTATGGATTTTGAAGGCAATTTTAATCATGCCATTGCGATAAGAACCTTTTTAAGCAAGGGCCAAACTCTATTTTTTCAAGCGGGAATGGGTGTGGTAGCCAAATCGGTGGTGGCTAGCGAAATGCAGGAAATACATAATAAATTGGCCGCTTTGCGTCGCGCATTGGAAGTGGCGGAAACTTTATCCTAGATCGATATGAACGTATTAGTGATTGATAATTATGATTCATTTGTGTACAACTTGGTCTATCTTTTGAAGGAGTTGGGGGCAAAAGTAGATGTTTTTCGGAACGATAAAATTTCATTGGAGCAGGTGGCTGCCTATGATCAGATTTTACTTTCTCCAGGTCCTGGAATTCCATCGGAGGCAGGAATTATGTTAGATTTATTGAAGGAATATAAGTCAAGTAAGAAAATATTAGGGGTTTGTTTGGGGCATCAGGCGATAGGTGAGGCCTTTGGATCCCAATTGCAAAATATGGGAGAGGTCTTGCACGGGGTGACTACAGAATGTGTGGTGACGGATCCAACGGAGAAATTATTTCAGGAAATCCCGACTCGATTTGAAGTATGTAGGTATCATTCATGGACGGTTGTGCCCGAAAGTATGCCTACTGATTTGAAAATTACGGCGGTGGATGATAAAGGGTTTGTGATGGCGGAGGCACATCAAAAGTATGATGTACGAGGAGTTCAATTTCATCCGGAGGCATATTTGACCCAACATGGTTTACAGATGATTAAAAATTGGTTGAAATAAAAATGAAAAAAATACTAGAGAGACGTGTCGAAGGGGAGTCACTGAGCGAACAAGAGGCTAGGGATATGATGTTGAAAATTGGGCAAGGAGAGATAAATCCGAGCCAAATTGCTTCATTTTTATCATCTTATTGGTATCATCCAATTCAAGTGGCGGAACTCAAAGGTTTTGTTTCGGCGATGATGGATCTAGCGGTGACGGTTGATTTATCTGAATTCGATGCTATGGATGTGTGTGGAACGGGGGGTGATGGGAAAGACACGTTTAACATTAGTACCACTTCTTCCTTTGTAATTGTAGGTGCTGGCCAGAAAATTGCCAAACATGGCAATCACGGCGTTTCCTCTTCGGTGGGCTCGTCGACTGTTTTGGAATTTTTGGGATTGAAGTTTAATAGTGACTCCAAAATTTTAAAACGCAAAATGGAATCGGCGGGCATGTGTTTTTTACATGCGCCCTTATTTCATCCTGCGATGAGGTTTGTGGGACCTATTCGGAAAGAGTTAGGGATGAAAACTTTTTTTAATTTATTGGGCCCCCTTTTAAATCCAGCAAATGTTAAAAAGCAATTGACCGGTGTGTATGCGCCTTCAGCTTTTGATTTATATGCAGGCTTTTTTAAGGAGAGCCAAAATAAATATGGAATTGTGTATTCTGAGGATGGATATGATGAAATTTCATTGACCTCTTCGTTTCGTTTGACGACACACACAGGTGAAAAAGTGTACAATCCTTCTGACATTGGTTGTGAGATCGTACATCAATCGGAATTGCATGGGGGAGCAAATGTTGAGGAATCTGCCAAAATGCTCTATAAGATTTTACAAAGAGAGGGAACCGTTGCGCAGACGCAGGCTATATTAGCGAATGCAGGTGCGGCTTTATGGGTGGCCGAAAAGGCTAATAGTTTTCAGGATGGGTATGTAATGGCTCAAGAGTCACTAGAAAGCGGTCGAGCTTTTCAGGTATTCAAGAAATTTATTATGGATTAAATTGGCGGATAAAATAGACGCGAAGAATTACCGCGTCGAGTTGTAAAAATAAAGGAGAAATTGTCGCATGTGAAGGAATATAGTAATGTTTAGGGGCCATAATTGCGTCGAGTTAAATAAAATAAAATGACCATTTTAGATCAAATTATTGCGAAGAAAAGGGAAGAAGTTGCGGCAAGCAAGCTTCTTACCTCCACTGCTGAATTAGAGAAGCAAGGATATTTTGCTCAAGCTTGCCATGCTTTATCGATGTCTTTAATTGCTCCTGCATCTACAGGAATAATTGCTGAATTTAAACGGAAGTCCCCTTCCAAGGGAATTATAAATGACCGAATGGGTGTGGATGATGTAACGAGGGGATATGTTCAAGCGGGAGCTGCTTGCTTATCGGTACTGACAGACACGCATTTTTTTGGTGGAACCAATGCAGATTTTGATTTGGCACGAAAGACGAATCCCGGAACGCCTTTGCTTCGCAAGGACTTTATGATCGACGAATATCAAATTATTGAGGCTAAATCGATGGGTGCCGACGTGGTTTTGTTGATTGCCGCGGCATTGACTCCTTTAGAAGTCAAAACATTAGGGACCTTAGCGCGTTCTTTAGGCATGGAGACTTTGTTGGAGGTTCATGACCAAGAAGAATTAGACAGGAGCATAGGAGACTATATATCGGTGGTGGGGGTGAATAATCGTAATTTGAAGAATTTTTTAGAGCAAAACGTCGAGGCTTCTAAGGTCTTAGCAGATAAAATTCCGGCTCAATTTGTGAAAATTTCTGAAAGTTGTATTTCGAGTGCAGAGATCATTAAGGATTTAAAAACATATGGATATCGTGGATTTTTGATCGGCGAAAGTTTTATGAAAACGACCAATCCTGGGGAGGCTTTAACTGAATTTTTAAAATAGGAAAAGATGAAGTGGAAAGTGTGTGGCATGCGAGATATAGGAAATATTGAAGATGTTGCTGCTTGTAAGCCTGACTTTATGGGATTTATTTGGGCCCCAAAATCGCCTAGGTATGTAGGGGAAGATTTTAAGATTCCTAGCTTGCCTAAAAACACGAAGGGTGTTGGAGTTTTTGTCAATGAATCCGTCGAAAAAATTTCTGATTTGGCTAAAAGTGCTGGTTTTGAGTGGGTCCAATTGCATGGTCAGGAAACGGCTAATGACCTATTGAAATTAAAGTCTTTGGGACTTAAGGTGATTAAGGCGATTTCCGTTAGTAACGAAAGGGATTTAATGGAATGTGTGGGGGAGCCAGATTTGTTTTTATTTGATACTAAAAAAGGAGAGCAGGTAGGTGGAACAGGAGAAGCGTTTGATTGGACTATTTTAAAGGCATATAAAAAATCCATTCCATTTATATTAGCAGGCGGATTAGGGGAGGAAAATGTGGCGGAAGCGATATCTTTGTCGGCGCAATTTCCCATCTATGCGCTTGATTTTAATAGTAAATTAGAGTCCATGCCTGGAGTTAAGAATATAGAAAAAGTTAAAAATATTTCAAAAATAATTGACAGATGATCGATGCAGGAATATCTTTTCATGTGAGTGAAAAGGGCTATTATGGTGATTTTGGGGGTGCTTTTATCCCGGAAATGTTGTATCCAAACGTAGAGGAATTGCGTTTACATTATTTGGAATACATGATGGAACCTAGTTTCCAAAAAGAATTCCATTTCTTGTTGAAGGATTTTGTGGGCCGACCGACTCCCTTGTTTAAGGCGGAGCGATTGTCCGCTAAATACAATACTCAAATATATTTGAAACGGGAGGATTTGTGTCATACGGGCGCACACAAAGTCAATAATACCATAGGCCAGATTTTGATGGCCAAGCGTTTAGGCAAACATAAAATTGTCGCAGAAACAGGTGCAGGACAACACGGGGTGGCCACGGCCACGGTTTGCGCCTTGATGGGAATGGAGTGCATTATTTACATGGGTGCCATAGACATTGAGCGTCAAGCGCCTAATGTGGCTCGAATGAAAATGCTTGGGGCTACGGTCGTTGCCGCCCAATCCGGGTCCAAAACCTTAAAAGATGCCACCAATGAGGCAATGCGTCATTGGATTAATCATCCGGTTGACACCCATTATATTATTGGTTCTGTCGTGGGCCCGCATCCTTATCCCGATATGGTGGCTAAATTTCAATCCGTTATTTCGGAGGAAATCAAGTGGCAATTACAAGAGAAAGAGGGTCGCGATTACCCGGATTACATGATAGCTTGTGTAGGTGGGGGTTCAAATGCGGCGGGGGCATTTTATCATTATTTAGATGAACCGCGTACGGCTTTAATTGCCGCGGAGGCGGCAGGTCAAGGTATATCAACTGGCCATTCGGCCGCAACCACTTTTTTGGGTAAACCAGGTGTTTTGCATGGATCCAAAAGCTTGTTGATGCAAACCGAAGATGGCCAAGTTATTGAGCCCTATTCGATTTCGGCCGGTTTGGATTATCCAGGAATAGGACCTTTGCATGCTCATTTGGCCACCTCTGGCCGAGCAAAGTTCTTTGACATCACAGATGATGAAGCGTTGGAGGCTGCCCTCGAATGCTCGATGCTTGAGGGGATCATCCCTGCGTTGGAAACGGCGCATGCACTTGCCGTGTTTGGTAAATTAGGAGCAAAACCAGATGAAATTTCAGTTGTAAATTTATCAGGAAGAGGTGATAAGGATTTGGCGACCTACCAAAAAGCTTTAAAATTAAATGATTAATATGAATCGTATATCAACGTTATTTAAATCAACTCAGGAGCCTATTTTAAATATATATGCGACGGCTGGTTATCCTAATTTTGGAGACACCATGCTGGTATTAAATGCATTGCAAGAAGGTGGAGTTGATATTATTGAAATTGGGATGCCTTATTCTGATCCTGTGGCCGATGGAGAGACGATCCAACAATCTAATCAGGTTTCTTTAGATCAAGGTATGACGGTTGCACATTTGTTTGAACAGCTCAAAAATATGCGTTCAAGCATTTCTGTGCCTGTATTATTGATGGGTTACATTAATCCTGTATTGCAATTTGGAATTGAACGTTTTTGTCAAAAATGTCAAGAAGTAGGTATTGATGGGTTGATTTTACCCGATTTGCCTATGGCCGAATATCAGCAGAGTTATCAATCGATTTTTGAACAATATGGTTTGTTTAATATCTTTTTAATTACCCCTCAAACATCTGATGAACGTATAAAGCAAATCGACGCTGTTAGTGAAGGATTTATTTACATGGTATCATCAGCCAGTACAACAGGGGCTAAAACCGGTATTTCCACAGACCAAGAAAATTATTTCAAACGTATTGATGATATGAAATTAAAAAATCCAAGGCTTGTTGGTTTTGGAATTTCCGACCGAGAGAGTTTTATTAAGGCTTCTAAAGGGGCATCTGGAGCAATTATTGGAAGTGCTTTTGTGAAACTTTTAGGGAATGCTAAAAATCTACGTGAGGAAATTGTGGAATTCGTTAAAAGTATCAAGGGATTAAAATAAATTTTAGGAATAATTTTAATTAATCTTTCAAAAAAAGATTTTATTTTTCTATCTTTGCAACCCGAATCAGCTCGGCTTATGTACAATTGGACCGCTAAGCGCTGATAATCATCCAAAATTTAAGAAAGATGAGTGAATTAATTAAGTTTGTTGAATCAGAAAGTGCACCACGTAGAGCGGAGCATCCAGAGTTTGGAGCTGGCGATACAGTTAACGTACACGTAAAAATTCGTGAAGGAAACAAGGAACGTATCCAGGTATTCCAAGGTTTAGTTATTCAGCGCAAGAATTCAGGTGCTGGAGAAACTTTTACTGTTCGTAAGATTTCAAATGGAATAGGCGTAGAGCGTATCTTCCCAATCTTGTCTCCCAATGTTGACAAGATCGAGGTAACTCGTCGTGGTAAAGTTCGTCGTGCTCGTTTATACTACATGAGAGGTAAGCAAGGAAAAGCGGCTCGTGTAAAAGAGAAGAAAAAATAGGTTTGAGATTTTTATAAGTAAGAAAGCTGTTCAGAAATGAGCAGCTTTTTTTGTTTAATTTATTTCGAAAAATTGAAAATTAGTTTACCCTTTCTCTACTTTCCTGACATGGGTGTTGATGGTATCTGATTCAATCAAACCATCGCGTAGACGAATAATTCGGTGGGCATATTGGGCGATGTCGTCCTCGTGGGTTACCATGACAATCGTATTTCCTTTTTTATGTAATTGGTCAAAAAGGTCCATAATCTCATAGGAAGTTTTTGAATCTAGATTACCTGTGGGCTCATCCGCTAATAAAATTGAAGGGTCATTGACAAGGGCACGTGCCACGGCCACACGTTGCCTTTGACCTCCTGAAAGTTCGTTAGGCTTATGCATTGCACGATTATCCAACCCTACGCCGCGCAAGGTTTCCATGGCAATTTCAGTTCTTCTCGTTTTGGAATATCCTGCATAAATTAATGGGAGAGCTACATTTTCAAGTGCTGATTGGCGCGGAAGCAAATTGAACGTTTGAAATACAAAACCAATCTCTTTATTTCTGACGGCGGCTAATTCGTTTTCCGACATTTCAGAAACATCCTGTCCGTTAAGAATATATTTTCCGGTGCTGGGTGTATCTAAGCAGCCTACAATATTCATGAGGGTTGATTTACCAGATCCTGAGGGTCCCATAAAAGCCACATATTCGCCTTTGCTGACGGAGATATTGATGTTCTTTAACGCATCGATTACCTCTTCGCCCATTACGTAGCGTTTAGAAATATTTTGGGTCTCAATTATTTTTGTCATGTGTAAATCTATAATTCATTCAAAAATACATCCAAAGTTCGAAAGTATCTTGAGTTTTCGACAAAAGATACAAGCGGGGGATAAAGTGGGATATAGGTGGATAAGAGGTTTGATTCCTGCCCACGTTTTTTTAGCTTTGTTAGAATGAAATATATTCCGGCTTTAGATGGAGTTCGTGCCATCGCTATTTTATTGGTCCTAGTTTTCCATTGGTTTCCAGAGGGAAAAGGTATTAATATTTTGCCAAACGGTCCAATAGGCGTGACCTTATTTTTCGTTTTGTCGGGCTATTTGATTTCCAATATCTTAATGGAGCAACAGACCAGAGAACAATTTTTTCGCTCGTTTAAGAACTTCGTTATCCGCAGAGCTCTTCGTATTTTCCCCATTTATTTTCTTGTGCTGGCCGGATTATTGGTTTTGAAAAGAGTCTCTATTACGATTAATACTGATTTTTATGCGCACCCATGGTATTATTGGGGCTATTTGTATAATCATTGGTTGGAGCAGGGGGCCAACTGGGCAGATATCTTGTCACCGTATTGGTCCTTGTCGGTGGAGGAGCAGTTTTACGTCCTTTGGCCATTTTGTATTTTGTTAATCTCGAGTCGTTTTCGGGCCTATTTTTTATGGTTCTGCGTACTTTTTGGTATTGCTTTTAGGTATTATTCCGTGCATCTCCAACAAGGAATCGGGGTGTATATGTTGACCTGCGTCGACACCTTCGCTTGGGGTGCTTTATTAGCCCATTATATCCGCGAGGGAAGATCTGCAGAAATAACTGTATGGATCCGAAGATTGATTATTCCCGTCATATTTTGCTTTTTAATGATCTGCCTAAAGCACATGGATGCCGATTTAGTCAAACAATTATTTTTTAGAACGTTCACTTCTTTGGTTTCAGTCGCCGTGCTTTTTTATGCCATGCAACCTGGGAATTTTGCCAAAATTCTATCTATTAGTCCCTTACGCCTCATCGGCCAAATGTCGTATGGCATTTATTTGTATCATATGTTAGTCCCTGATTTATTTTTCAAAATTGCTGGGAAACTACATATTCCAATTCCCGAATTACCTTTTAACATGATCCCTTTTATCGTATTATTTACCTTTTCTTTTCTATCGCTTCATGTGATTGAAAAACCAATACAAAGGTTTAAAAGGTTTTTTGTTTCTTAAGGATTATTCTAGGCCAAATTCTTCCTAACAACTTAAATGCGTATATTATTTCCATAAAAAAAGCCCGAACATTGACGCTCGGGCTTTTGATTATTTTAAAGAATCTTACAATCCTTTTGCTTTCTTAACTACATCTTCCGCAAGATTTTGAGGAACAAATTCGTAGTGAGAGAACGTCAATGATGCGGTAGCACGTCCTGAAGACATGGTACGTAAATCAGTTACGTAACCAAATAATTCAGAAAGAGGTACATCAGCCTTTAAGATTACAGCTCCTTGACGGGAATCCATACCCTTCATGATTCCACGGCGACGGTTTAAGTCACCTGTGATTGGACCCGTATACTCATCAGGAGTAACAACATCCACTGCCATGATTGGCTCCATCAATTTAGCACCCGCTTGTTTAGCTGATTCTTTGTACCCCATACGGGCTGCTAATTCAAATGATAATGAATCTGAATCGACATCGTGGAAAGATCCGTGGAATAAACGGACTCTCATGGAATCCATTGGATATCCGGCTAAAGCTCCCGTTTTCATCGCTTCTTCAAACCCTTTTTGTACAGCAGGAATAAATTCACGAGGAATCACACCACCCACAATATTATTTACAAACTCTAAACCTGGTTTTTCATCTTCTCTTGGCCCGATTTCAAATACGATATCAGCAAACTTACCTCGACCACCGGATTGTTTCTTGTAAACCTCACGGTGTTCTGTGGTCTTAGTTAAAGACTCCTTGTAAGCAACTTGAGGAGCACCTTGGTTTACTTCTACATTGAATTCACGACGCATACGGTCGATGATAATTTCTAAGTGAAGCTCACCCATTCCTTTGATGATGGTTTGACCTGTTTCTTCATTAGATTCCACTTGTAAAGTAGGATCCTCTTCGATCAACTTAGTGATCGCTTTAGAGAAGTTATCAGCATCAGCCGCTTTCTTAGGCTCAATCGCATAACCAATAACCGGCTCTGGAAAATCCATCGCTTCTAATATAATTGGGTGCTTCTCATCCGAGAGTGTATCACCCGTTTTAATATCTTTAAATCCAACAACTGCGCCAATATCCCCAGCACCTAAGCGAGGAATCGCATTTTGCTTATTTGCGTGCATTTGGAAAATACGGGAAATACGCTCCTTATTTCCTGAACGGTTGTTCAACACATATGATCCTGAATCTAAACCTCCTGAATAAGCACGGATGAAACATAAACGACCTACGTAAGGATCCGTAGCAATTTTAAATGCCAAAGCCGCAAATGGCTCAGACTCACTTGGCTTTCTTAAGATTTCAGCGCCCGTATCTGGGTGAATTCCTTTTACTCCTTCTTTGTCCATTGGTGAAGGCAAAATAGCCATCACGTAATCCAACATCGTTTGAACACCTTTGTTTTTGAAAGATGATCCACAAAGCATAGGAACAATTTTCATTGAAATGGTCGCTGCACGTAAAGCCGCTAAAATTTCATCTTCCGTGATTGATGTAGGATCTTCGAAGTATTTCTCCATCAAAGTCTCATCAAATTCAGCTACTGCTTCTAATAATTTCTCACGGTATTCAGTCGCCTCTTCCAACATATCATCCGGAATAGGAACTTCCACAAATGTCATACCTTTATCTGCCTCATTCCACTTAATTCCACGGAAGTTCACTAAGTCAACTACCCCTTCGAAACCATCTTCAGCTCCGATAGGCAATTGAAGTGGCACCGCATAACTACCCAACATCTCTTTCACCTGCTTACACACGTTCAAGAAATCAGCACCCGAACGGTCCATCTTATTAACAAATCCAATACGCGCTACATTGTAGTTATTCGCCAAACGCCAGTTGGTCTCCGACTGAGGTTCAACACCATCTACCGCCGAAAATAAAAATACTAGACCATCTAACACACGCAAAGAACGATTTACCTCTACTGTAAAATCTACGTGACCCGGAGTATCAATAATGTTAATGTGGTAATCCTGATCACGGTATTTCCAAGTTACTGTAGTCGCCGCCGAAGTGATCGTGATCCCACGCTCCTGCTCTTGTGCCATCCAGTCCATAGTAGCCGCTCCATCATGCACCTCACCTATTTTGTGAGAAACCCCTGCATAATAAAGAATACGTTCTGTTGTGGTGGTTTTACCAGCATCAATGTGCGCAGCAATACCAATGTTTCTAGTAAATTTTAAATCGCGTGCCATTTTTAAATTTAAGTATGAAATGTTTTTTTAAACTCTATTTTTAAATGATCAAGTACTTGGACAACAAAACAATATGTTTTCGTTTTAGTACTGATTTAGGGGTGCAAAATTACTGAAACTTATATTAAATACAAAAGTTTTTCTAGATGTTTAAGAGCTTTTTACAATTAGTTTATCCTAGGCTCTGTGGAGCTTGCCAATTTCCACTTTTGGCATCGGAAGATTTTATATGCACGGGCTGTCGATTAGACTTACCAAAGCCTGGTCTATTTTTGCCAACACCCAATTGGATTACGGCAAAATTCGACGGATTGTTTGATTTCAATCACGCTCATGCTTTTTTTTTATTTTCTGAAGGTAGTCGAGTTCAGCACCTGATGCATCAGGTTAAATATAAAGGGCAGTCGGCTTTAGGAGAGTTTTTGGGTTTTTGGTGTGGCAAAGAATTGCAAAAATCTCATTCATTTATTTTTTATGATACAATGATCCCAATACCTCTTTTTGCTAAAAAACTAAGCGAAAGGGGATATAATCAAGCCGCATGCCTAACAGCAGGAATCCAAAAAGCCACCGGATTGCCTTGCTTAGAACGGGTATTGATTCGGAAAATTCAGAGTAAATCATTAGTAGGCCAAAACAGAGTCCAACGATATGAATCACTTTCAGATGCTTTTGGAATAGAAAATGAGGAATTAATTAGGGACAAACATATTTTATTAGTGGATGACACTTTAACTACTGGGGCGACTTTTTTAGCTGCGGCCGAAAAACTAAAAGCCGCCGGCGCAAGAGAAATTTCTTTTCTTGCGCTGGCGGCTTTAAAATAAAAGCGATTTATTTATTTAATCCGGCTGATATCATCGCGCAACGGAAACCTATGGTCGCCGTAGCAGAATCTTGATCTAAGAATCTACGAGAACCTGGAGCTAACCAATAAGAAATATCAGCCCAAGAACCTCCTTTGTAAACTCTCGATTTGTTATCGATCAATGAATTATTGTTTTTGCTGTCGTAGCGAGAAGCCTTGTCCAACTTATCATTTCTACGTACAGGGTTCAAGTCATTAAAATCTTGAAAAGATAAGGGACGATATAAATCCATCACCCACTCATTCACATTTCCTGCCATTTGATATAAACCGAAATCATTTGGAGCGTATTTATAAATTTCAGCTGTGATGATGGCTCCGTCATTTGATTTGCCTGCGATACCCGCGTAATCTCCTCGGCCACGTTTGAAGTTGGCCAACATCGTTCCTCTTCCTTTTCCGCTAGATTCTCTAAGAGATGGACCATCCCAAGGATAAATTCGTTGGTTTGCTTGGTTCTCATCTTGTTGTTGGGTACCAATCATTGCCTTCGCCGCATATTCCCATTCGGCCTCCGTCGGCAATCGATAAGATTGTAAAATACGTCCTGATTCTATACTTACTCTAGCTGGCGCATTGGCTCTAGTTGAAGCTGAAGCCGTTGCCGCACCTGTTTTAGATGCTTTTGACGTTTTAGTTTTAGCATTTCCCCCAGCTAAATTTTGATTGACCACAGCCGTTCTCCATAAACAATAATCGGTCGCCTGAGTCCAAGATATTCCCACGACAGGATACATTCTAAATCCAGGGAATCTCAAATATTGCTCAACATAAGGATCGTTAAAGGCTAAATCATTGCGCCAAACGTTCGTATCAGGCAAGGCCGCCTCGTAAAAATCTAAAGTGGAATCTTTTTGAACTGAATATAAATATTCTAAATAGTGCACATTGGCAATTTCCGTTTCATCCATGTAAAAGGATTGCACAGAAACAGTACGTTCGATATTATCATGAGTGCCCATCACATCTTCTTCGATGGATCCCATAGTGAAGCGACCGCCTTCAATAAAGACTAAATTAGGCCCAATGAGCTGTCCCGTGAATTTTTTTTCGACCTGAAATCCTGATTTTTGATTATATGCAAGTCCAGTTGCGGAAGATGAACCTCCGACATTGACACTGTTAGGTTTGCCGCCTAAGCTGCCGCCTAATTTACTTCCAATACCACTTGGGCAAGATGTCATTAACACCGCGATGCCGCAAAGGCCTAAAACAAATTTTAATTTAGCAATCATCTATATGTTCTTTTCTACAGAATTTGAAAAACAAAGGTATGAAATTCAATCAATTTGCTCAAAATTAACCTAAAATATCTATCAAAATACTATTTAAATCTTTTATTGTACTTACTTTTTCAACTTGAAGGATTAATTTCCCTGCTTTTTCACGTAGTTGGCAAGTTCCTTTTTTGGCATTAACAAATTGAACAACCTGGCCTATTAGAGCAGTACCCCTATTCGGCTGCGCTTCCATAGAAACGAAATATAATTTCAACATATTGCCCTTCAAGGTAATTTTTTCAATTCCAAGTGCCTGCGCTTTCCAGCGACAAGCCACTAATTCGTACATATCTTTTACTTCAGTTGGCCACTCACCAAAACGGTCTTTCACCTCAGCCATAAATTCATTTAACTCTTTTTCATTCTCAATTTCGTCTAGTCGCGTATATAATGCGAGTCGCTCGGATATGCTACTGACATAATCCTCTGGGATAAGTACGCGCAAATCGGTCTCTATTTGGCAATCTACTTGTAGGGCTTCAGCAACAACTCCTAAATCTGTCTCAAATAAAGATTTAAATTCATTTTCTTTTAGCTCTTGGACCGCCTCATCTAAAATTTTATGGTACATGTCATAACCGAGGTCGTTGATAAATCCACTCTGTTCCCCACCTAATAAATTTCCGGCTCCTCGGATGTCTAAGTCACGCATGGCCACCTTGATACCGTCTCCTAAATCCGCAAATTCTTCCAAAGCGCTCAATCTTTTTCGAGCATCGCTGGTCAAAGAGGCTAATGATGGGGTGGCTAAAAAACAATAGGCCTTTTTGTTGGACCTACCCACTCGGCCACGCATTTGGTGTAAATCAGAAAGACCAAAATGGTTTGCGTTCAAAATATAAATGGTATTGGCATTGGGAATATCTAAACCGGATTCGATGATGTTGGTGGCGACTAACACATCGAAATGGCCTTCAATAAATCCTAACATAATTTTTTCTAATTTATCGCCTTCCATCTGTCCATGCGCCACGCCAATTTTAGCGTCAGGCACTAAGCGCAAAATCCGGTTGGCCGTACTCTCTAAATCACTAATTTTGTTGTGTACGACAAAAACTTGGCCTCCTCGTGTTAATTCACTGCGCACGCCATCTCTCAAAATTTCATCGGTCATGACCACTAATTTGGTTTCAACCGGTTGGCGATTTGGGGGAGGAGTGGCTATGATCGATAAGTCACGCGCACCCATTAAGGAAAAATGTAAGGTCCTAGGAATGGGGGTCGCTGTTAACGTTAACACGTCCACATCCACGCGCATTTCTTTTAACCGGTCTTTGACCTTGACTCCAAATTTTTGTTCTTCGTCAATAATCATTAAACCAAGGTTTTTGAACACCACATCTTTATTGACTAATCGATGGGTGCCAATCAAAATATCGGTTTCACCGGTCGCAACTCGGGCCAGTGTTTCATTGATTTGTTTGCTCGATTTGAAGCGATTAATATACTCCACTTTGCAAGGGAAAGCAGCTAATCGTTCATGAAATGTCCTAAAATGCTGCATCGCTAACACCGTTGTGGGTACCAGGACAGCCACTTGTTTAGAATCTGCCACTGCTTTAAAGGCAGCTCTGATGGCTATTTCAGTTTTGCCAAAACCCACATCCCCGCAGACCAAACGGTCCATCGGATGAGGCTTTTCCATGTCTATTTTTACATCGGCCGTTGCTTTTGCTTGGTCTGGCGTGTCCTCATAGATGAAGGAAGATTCTAATTCAGCTTGTAAATAGGTATCAGCTGAAAACGCAAATCCTCTGGCCGTTTTTCTTTTGGCATACAGCGCAATTAATTCTTTTGCGATATCTTTTACCTGCTTTTTTACTTTTGATTTTTTATTATCCCATTCTGGCGAGCCTAGTTTGGACATGCTAGGAGGCGCCCCATCTTTTCCTGAATATTTTGAAATTTTATGTAAGGAATGAATGGAAACGGAAAGTACGTCATCGTCTCGGTAAATGAGTCGAATTACTTCTTGTTCGCCGTTCGAGGTTTCGATTAGATTTAAACCCGCGAAACGACCAATGCCATAATCCACGTGAGTGACAAAATCGCCTACTTGCAAACTTCGTAATTCCTTTAGGGTTAGAGTTTTATTCTTTGAGAATTTATTTTTCTCCTTAAAACGGTTGTATCGATCAAAAAGCTGGTGATCTGGGTAAAAGGCAATTTTCGTTTGATCATCTATAAACCCTTCCCTTAGCGTAATTTGTATTGTTTTAAATTGAATGGTCGAATTTATCTCATTGAAAATGACCTCCAAACGTTCTAATTGGCGCGCGGATTCCGAACAAATAATATTTTGATAACCCAAACTTTGATTTTCTAAAAACGCGGCAGCCAATCGCTCAAAATCTTTCTGGAATGCACCGGGATTTTTAGATGCGTATGGGATGGGTGTAGCACCTTTAAAAAAGGCTCGCTTGCCAAATTCCACCAACGTAAACTCACTCAATGATTTTTTAATAGTTTTTTTTGTTTCCCAGCGTTCAATGGAATCGCTGATGATCTGGATATTTCCTCCCCCGGCGGATTTTATTCGCTCAAAATCGGCAGTAGCTTTTTCGAAATTGGTTTCAATAATATCCAATAAGGTACCGGGATCCTTAATCCAAACTTTCGTATTTTCTGGCAAAAATGAGAAAAATGTTTCTCTAGTTTCTTGAATTAATTTTGTTTGTACGTCGGGTATCAGGTGCATGGCTGAAACCGATTGAATGGATAATTGTGTTTCAGGATGAAAGGTTCGAATACTTTCAACCTCATTGCCGGAAAAATCAAGCCGATAAGGAAATTCGGCAGCATAGGAAAATACATCTAAAATTCCTCCACGCACGGAATATTGACCTGCCTCGTAAACAAAGTCGGTTCGCTCAAAATCATATTCATTGAGTGTTTCGGCCACAAAAGTGGGGTCAACTTTATCTCCTACTCGGATTGAAAGGGTGTTTTTAACCAGCGATTTCCGATTGATTACTTTGTCGGTTAAGGCCGAAGGATAGGTAATTAAGACTAATATTTGCTCATGGTAATTGCTCAACGTATTCAGAACTTCCGCCCGCATGAGGACATTCGCATTATCTACTTCTTCCCACTCATAGGGTTTTTTATGCGACATGGGAAAAAGCATGACCGCGGTATCACCTAAGAGCGATTGCAGGTCGTTCAATACATATTGGGCCTCTTCTTTTTCTTCACAAACGAGTAGAAATGGATTTTTTTCTTGACTTAATGCGGCGATTAAAACGGTGTCTAGTGCTCCGCATAGCCCTTTTATATAAAACAAACTCCCTTTATTTGCAATAGTAATTTGCTGGGAAATTGTTTGCACAATCCCATCAGACTTATATAATTGGAGGAAATCCTTTACGATCATACGATCCCTAAAACAGGTAATTTTTTAAATTTGGAACGTAAAGGTAGAAAAATTTATATCTTTGCGCATCCACAAAAAGGGGTGCCTTGAAAAATAGGCTGAGATTATACCCATTGAACCTGATACGGATAATGCCGTCGAAGGGATTTTGTCGAGTTTTTAGTACTGAAAACTCAAAAAAATCAAAAAATTAGGGTTATTGTTAAATCATGCAGGATTTGACTCCTTTACCTGTTGTTAAAATTTTCAAATATGAAAAAGTTAATGACATTATTTATTTTGTTTGTTGCTGTTCAGTCAAGTTTTGCTCAAAAAATGCGTGGACAAGTATTGGATCAAGAATCGAAAATGCCTTTATGGGGTGCTTCAGTTTCTTTCGTAGGAAGTCCTAATGGAACGATTACGGATGCCAATGGGTATTTTTCAATTAGCTCTTTGTCTCAAAAAAACAGTCTGAAAATTAGTTTTGTTGGCTATGAACCGGTTGAAATTTTAGCCGAAAATGCAACTAGAGTCGAATTAAAACGCTCCAGTTTTTTACAAGATGAGGTGTTTGTGAAATCGACTCGGGCTGATGAAAATTCAGCGATGGCCTATTCAAATGTTTCGGCTACTGAATTGGGAAAAAATAACCTGGGTCAAGACATGCCTAATTTACTCAATTTTACTCCATCTGTCGTGACTACTTCAGATGCGGGCGCGGGAGTTGGGTATACTGGAATTAGAATTCGCGGTTCTGATGCGACGAGGGTCAATGTGACGATTAATGGTATTCCGGTGAATGATTCTGAATCCCAAGGAACCTATTGGGTCAATATGCCGGATTTTGCGAGCTCGGTAAATTCTGTACAAATACAGCGCGGAGTGGGAACGTCGACGAACGGTGCTGGGGCTTTTGGTGGATCGGTTAATATGCAAACGAATCATTTTGAAGCGAAGCCATATGCGGAAATAAATACTTCAGGAGGTTCTTTTGCCACACTTAAAACAACACTGAAAGTAGGTTCTGGGCTGTTGGGTGGCAAGTTTACGGCGGATGGACGTTTGTCAAGAATTGTTTCGGATGCATACATTGACCGCGCTAAGTCTAATTTACAATCAGCGTATTTTTCGGCTGCTTATTTTGGCAAAAAAAGCTTTGTGCGGGTCAATTATTTTATGGGTAAGGAGAAGACTTTTCAATCTTGGTATGGAACACCAGAATCTCGTGTTTACGGATCAGCATCTGATATGCAAGCCTATATCGAACGTAACTATTTGTCCACCGCGGAAGCCGACAACCTATTGAAATCTGGTCGGTCGTACAACTATTATACTTATGCAAACCAAACGGATAATTATGCGCAGGATCATGTACAATTGTTGACAAATCATAGAATATCAGCTTCTTGGAATTTAGATTTAAATGCCCATTATACCTATGGAAGAGGATTTTACGAAGAATTCAAGCCTGAAGCCGCTTTAGAAAATTATGGATTAAATTCAAAAATTAGTACGGATTTGGTTCGTCAAAAGTGGTTGGATAATGATTTTTTCGGAACGACTTTTTCGTTACAATACGAAGGATCTACCAAGTTTAAATTTAATTTCGGAGGTGCCTGGAATAAATATGTGGGGAGACATTATGGACTCATTACGGAAGGAAAATCCCTGCCTGCTTCCTATAAAAACTATGAGTGGTATCGAAGTAGATCCCAAAAGACCGATTTCAACTTGTATGCAAAAGCGAATTTGGTTTTGGCCGATCGCTGGAATGCGTATCTTGATGTACAATTTCGAACCGTAGGACATACGATGTTGGGCACGGCAGATAAGTTTTTGACATTGGCCAATCAAAATACGTATCAATTTTTTAACCCCAAAGCGGGTTTGACCCATCAGATTTCGGACGAATCAAAAATTTATTCTTCGATCTCTTTGGGCAGCAAGGAACCTAGTCGGCAAGATTTTGTGGACAATCCAAATTCCGCACCCCGACCTGAATACCTTCAGGATTATGAGGTAGGCTATCAGCATGTTGGGAAAAAATATGGATTTCAATTAAATGCCTATTTGATGAATTATAAAGACCAATTGGTCCTCACCGGCGCACTAAATAATGTAGGCGAGGCCATACGCACTAACGCTCCTCAGAGTTATCGATTAGGCTTGGAGGCTTCTTTGAATTATCAAATTTTGCCTCACGTCTTGTGGTCTGGAAATGTAACGTTGAGCCAAAATAAAATACAGAATTTTAATGAGAAGTTGACCGACTATGAAAACTACACTGAGGTCATCATTCCACACGGTACAACGGATATAGCTTATTCTCCAAGTCTGATTGCTGGGAACACCATTACCTTTAAAAAAGGAGCATTTGAGGGAGCGCTTCTTTCTAAATATGTGGGCAAGCAATATTTAGATAATACGTCAACGGAAAAGCGTTCGTTAGCAACATATGCCATTCAGGACTTGCGATTTAGTTATGTGTTTTCTACACATATTAGTTCGACATTATTGATGAACAACGTGTTGAATACGATGTACTCGTCTAATGGATATACCTACAGTTATTTATATGCTGGAGATTTGACGACAGAAAATTTTCAATATCCTCAGGCGGGGTTCAACTTTTTATTGGGACTCAATATTAGACTGTAGGAATTTAAAAAATGATCTATTTACTGGATAAAAAATGTTCTCGACTTGCAAATGTTATCTAATTAGCTAACTTTGTGTTTAATGAATTAGCTATGGGTCAGGCGTTTGTAAGGGAAGTTTTTTATTATAATGACTACTATCTGAAATTCTTTAAATCCTTAAATCCTGATACACAAAAAAAATTCAACTGGACATTGCAATTAATTTCAACTCTTGAAATAGTACCCATTAAATATTTTAAACATTTAACGGGAACATCAGGAATTTTTGAAATTAGGGTAGAGCATTTATCAAATATATACCGTGTCTTCAGTTTTTTTGAAAAAGGCAATTTGATCATATTGATAAATGGATTTCAAAAGAAATCGCAAAAGACCGATAAAAAAGAAATAGATTTAGCAGAAAGATTAAAAAAGCAATATTTTGATGAAAAAATCTAAAAATAATTTAACATCCTTTAATGTACATTTGGATCAACAATATGGTATTAGGGGAGTTGAAATGCGTGAAAATTTCGAAAATGAGTTCGAAGCATTTAAACTTGGCGTGATGCTTCAAGAGCTTCGTAAAGAAAAAGGTTTGACGCAAGAACAGCTAGCTGAAAAATGTGGCACGACTAAGACGTACATTTCTCGAATCGAAAATAATGCAAGTGACATAAGGCTTTCGACCCTGATGCGCATCATTCAATCGGGACTTGGAGGACAATTGAAATTGAGCGTTGATTTTTAAAAAAGAACTTTTCTCATTGTTTGTGTTTATTGAAAAAAAGGGTTTGGATTTTCGTTTAAATGCGGACCCTTTTTGCCAAAAAATTTAGATTTTAATTCCTCATATGAGCACAAATTACTCCACCAAATCCCATTTCCATCCCCATTTGGCCAGACGGTAGCGAACCGAATACCATAAAACACCTAATCCATAGATCGAGCTGCGTTTAAAATTGATCGAAGAGGCTTCATCAAAATATTTAGTAGGACACGTTACTTCTCCAATCTCAAATCCTTTCCAAAACAATTGCAACACCATTTGATTATCAAAAATAAAATCGTTGTCGCATTTTGTGAAGTGCACGGCTTCTAGCGCTTCCTTGGAAAAAGCCCGATATCCTGTGTGGTATTCGGAGAGTTTTTGGTCAATTAATATATTTTGGAATAGGGTTAATAGCCGATTGGCAATGTATTTATAAATAGGCATGCCCCCCTTTAATGCGCCTTTTCCTAAAATTCTTGAGGCAAAAACTACGGGGTATAAGCCATTTCCAATGATTGAAATCATGGCTTTTAATAACATGGGCGTGTATTGATAATCTGGATGTAGCATGATCACAATGTCACCACCTAAAGCGAGCGCTTTTGTGTAACAGGATTTTTGATTTCCACCATAGCCGAGGTTTTTATCATGTTGGACGATGTGTTTAATTCCAATTTTTTTCGCTACTTCTACGGTATTATCTGGGCTATAATCATCTACTAAAATCACTTCGTCCACCCAATCATGCGGTATTTCTTGATATGTTTTTTCTAGTGTTAAAGCGGCCTTATAAGCCGGCATCACGACGATAACCTTTTTCCCTTCGTACATATTTTTTGGCTATTTTTTGCGACCTTTGTGTCGCCTAATGGTAAAATTAAATATTTATGAGCGAATCTCTATTTTTTCTTATTTTTTCAATCTTGGTCATAGCCGTCATGCTTGTGGATTTAGGAATCTTTAAAAAGGCGGGTGCTGCGGAAGTTACTTTTAAGGAGGCGGGTTTTTGGACAGGAGCATGGGTGCTTTTAGCGATCTCGTTTTACTTTTTTTTGGGACAATTTGGGGGTATGGTACATGGCATTACGGATGTTAATGGATTAATTACGGTCAAAGAAATGTATGCTCCTCACATCAATTTGGGCAAGGGGTCTTTTTCAGAGCAATTGGCTATTTTTCAAAATAATTTATCGCTTGAGTTTATAACTGGTTATTTGGTTGAATATTCGTTGTCGGCCGACAATGTATTTGTCTTCATTTTAATTTTCAATTCCTTTGGCGTACAAAAGCGTTATTATAAAAAAATCTTGGTTTGGGGTATTTTGGGAGCCATCATTTTACGCTTAATTTTCATCTTCTTGGGGGCGGCTTTGTTGCAAAAATTTGATTGGATCATTTATGTTTTTGGAGCGTTTTTAGTATATACCGGAGTGAAGATTCTATTCACCAAACAACATGATGAGGAGATTAATCCGGCTGAACATCCCATCGTAAAATTTTTATCACGTTTCTTTAATGTATATCAACGTAATGTCATAGGTCGATTTTTTGTCAGAATGAAAACTGGGAAATTATTTATTACGCCTATTTTCGTCATCGTGGTGGTGATTGCTTTTACGGATATATTGTTTGCTGTGGATTCAATTCCAGCCATTTTCTCTATTTCTAAGGATCCTTATATTGTCTTTTTCTCCAATGTTTTTGCGGTGATGGGTTTACGCTCACTCTTCTTTTTCCTTTCGAGCTTGATGGGCTTATTTCGCTTTTTACCCATTGGACTCGGTGTGTTATTGAGTTTCGTAGGTTTGAAAATGCTAGGTCATCATTACTTATCTGAAATCGGTTTTGGCACGCTTTCCTCTCTAGCCGTGATTGTCGGTATTTTATCGACTAGCATTATTTTGAGTTTGCTTTTTCCAGAGCAGGAAGAAGTCAAATAGATCAAACCCACTCCTGAGTCATTTTTCGATATTGCAAGGGCGGGACTTTCATCCATTGCTTAAACTGTTTATTAAAGTGCGATAAGTTGCCAAAGCCACTTTCGAAACAGATTTCCACCATCGTTTTTTGGGTAGTTCTTAGCATTTGGCACGCATGCTTAATTCTAAATTCGGTCACAATTTCGACAAAAGTTTTTTGGGTTACCTTTTTGAAATACCGACAAAAAGCCGTTTCCGTCATGTTGGCCAAATGAGCCACCTCGTCTAAATGGACTTCTTGGGTATAATGCGCAATGATGTAGGCATATATTCGATTAATGCGTTCTAGATCGATGGTCGAGACGGTATAACCTCCTTCATTGGAGTCAATCGGCTGAACGTCCGCGCCGCCCATCGTTAAGGTATGTAAAATTTGTAGAAAAGCTAAGAGCCTTGGGAAAGGGGCTAATTCTTTTAATTTGAGCATTTCTCTGGCTATTCTGTCTTGTGTAGGGCCTAAAATAGATAAGCCACTTTTGGCTCGATCCAACAAATGGCGAATGTTTTGGCATGCATCATTTTCTAGAAATTTCTCCCCCAAAAAATCTCGTTTAAAATGAATGACAATGGCTTGAGCCGCATCTAAATCCTCATCAGTCGATAACCAATCTTTTCTGTGATTTTGCCAACAATGAGGCAAATTGGACCCTAAGAGAACTAAATCACCGGGACTAAAATCAGAAATTTGATTACCAATAAAACGTTTTCCTTCCCCTGAAATGATTAATGTTAATTCAAGTTCAGGATGAAAATGATAAGGAGCATCAAAACGCGCCTGTACAATTTCCTTTAATTGGATCGGCTGATTTATATTTTCTGATAAGTGTTCAAGGCTTGCTTTCATATTAATATTTTACCTCAATTTAAAAAGAGAATGAAATTTAGGATAAAATTGCATTAATTTTTACAAATTTTGACGTGGTTTTTGAATTTTATTCATGTCAATTTTGTGAAAACATATGACTATGCTATCGACTAATTATACCCTTGAAAAAAATCAAATTGCTGACTTTGAAAAGAATGGACATATCTTCTTAGAAAATGTCTTGCCCCTTGACGAGCTAAAACCATACCGAGAAGCCATTCGCACCTGGGCTGTTGATTTTAAAAAGAATCAAAAGCCCATAGAAGAAAGAGACACGTATGGGAAGGCATTTCTACAAATGATGAATCTATGGGAGGAAAATGAATTGATTAAGCAATTCTCGTTAGCCAAAAGATTTGGGAAAATTGCAGCCGAATTATTAGGTGTAAAGAATGTACGCTTATACCATGATCAGGCCTTATTTAAAGAACCTGGCGGAGGCCTAACTCCGTGGCATCAAGATCAATATTACTGGCCAATGGACAGCGACAAAACAGTTACGATGTGGATGCCCTTGGTTGATATAGAAGTTGGGATGGGGATGTTGACTTTCGCCTCAGGCAGTCAGCATGTTAGTCTTCCACCCATTGGAATTTCAGACGAGTCTGAAAAAATGATTAGTGAATTTGTCGCGGAACATAAATTTCCGATTGTTGCCCAAAAAACGATGAAAGCTGGGGATGCCACCTTTCATCGCGGTTGGACTTTGCATGCCGCCCCTGGAAATGAAACCTCCCAAATGCGTGAGGTGATGACTTTGATTTTCATGGATGCCGACATGCACGTAACGGAACCTAAAAACCCAAATCAAGAGGCCGATAGGCAGCGTTGGTTCCAAGGATTAGCGCCCGGTTCCTTAGCTGCTTCGTCGATCAACCCCATTATTTGAGGTCGGGGCAATCACATGATTTTTTCTTAAAAAGTGACCACTTTTTCTTGTAAGGCTTTTGCTTATAGCGATTGCTCGCGCAAGAACCTGCCAGAAAAAACACACAAAGTAATATCGAAAAAACCCGCATTATTTTAATTTAGATTTTAAATAAGTAATGGCCATATCCCAAGCAGCCTCGGTAGATACCTTGTCATAAATGGGATTTGAAGGATTGGCGAAGCCGTGATCTGCATCAAAACTTTTCATCGTTAATTTTTTTCCAGCCAGTTTCATATTGGCATCAAAATCAGCAACCACTTGGGCCGAAATGAATTTTTCCTTTCCAGCAAACAATCCTAACACATCTGTTTGAAGTAATTTTAATTGCTCCACATCTTTCACCGGCATGCCATAATACATGACGCAGGCCGCGGCTTGTTTCCCGTTTAAAATGGAAGCTTTTAAAGATAAAGCACCACCAAAACACCAACCTACCGTAGCGATTTTTGCTTTGGGCCCAACATATGAAATGGCTCCTTTTATAATGGATTCTAATCTAGCTGGATTGGCTCCTCCCATTAATTTACCCGCTTCCTCCCGGGTGGTAGCCACTTTTCCATCGTACATGTCTAAGGCTAATACATTGACGTTGCCTAATGTAGAATAAAAATGTTCGGCTTCTCTTTTGATGTGGTCATTTAAACCCCACCATTCTTGGAATACAAACAAGGTATAATTGGTTGGTTTATCCGCTGGGATATAAAATCCTTTGGCCATGGTTCCATCTGGAGTATTAAATTCAACCATTACGCCACCCGCCTTACTCACGTGCTTATAGGCCTTAGGTAAAGCATGCGATTTCATAAATGCCTTATTAGAGGCCATCAATTGCATTTGATCTTTGGTCGAAAAGCAGATCGACTGTGCAAAAAGCATGTTAGTCATGAAGGCCAACAATGCCACTAGGGTAATTTTTTTCATCATTTTGAAGGATATTTTAAATATTTTTTATAAAAATAATCGAAAATTTATGATTTGGACTAACTTTGGCCTTTCCTATTTTAAATTCAACACTATGAAAAAGTTTTTGTTTGGCATACGCCAAATTATTTTTGCAGTCTCTTGTCTTGCCATCTTAACTTCTCAAGAAATTATTGCACAGGATAAGAACCCTCTATTAGGTAAAAAAGTTCTCGTTTTTTCTTCGACCAAAGAATTTCGCCATGGTTCTATTGGTTCCGGTAAAACGGCCCTTTTGAAAATGGGTAAAGAGAAAGGTTTTCAAGTAGATACCACGGAGAACGCTTCAGTATTTACTGAAAATAATTTAAAGCAGTATCGTGTGGTTGTTTTCTTAAATACCACAGGAAATATCTTAAATGATGCTCAGCAAAATGCGTTTGAGCGTTTTATTCAAGCGGGTGGTGGATATTTTGGAATTCATGCGGCTACCGATACGGAGTATGATTGGCCTTGGTATGGTAAGTTAGCCGGTGGTTATTTTGCCTCACATCCTGGACGTCCAAATGTGCAAAAAGGTAAAATGAATGTCGTGGATAATACTCATATTTCTACCGTACATATGCCCGCTTCATTCGATCGCACTGACGAATTTTATGATATCAAAGAATTTAATAAAGACGTTAAATTATTAGTGACTGTAGACGAAAAGTCTTATAAAGATGGTAAAATGGGTGATTTTCACCCAATGGCCTGGTACCATGAATACGATGGTGGTCGTGCTTTTTACACCAACTGGGGTCACACGAATGAGACATTTTCAGAGGATTTGGTGCTTAAGCATATTTGGGGAGGACTTCAATATGTGTCTTCAGGACCCGACCAAAACTATAAGAAGGCGCTTAGAACGGAATTGGCGCCGGAAGATAATCGATTTACCAAAACCATTTTGGATCGTAGTTTAGATGAGCCTATGGAATTAGCCGTGGCTAATAGTGGTAAGATATTTTATGCTGAACGTAAAGGGAAGTTGAAAATGTATGATCCTAAAAAAGGAAGGACCAAGGTAATTGCTAATTTAAACGTATATACCAAACAGGAATACGGTTTAATGGGGTTAAATATTGATCCAAATTTTGATTCAAATAATTTCATGTATTTGTATTATTCACCACCTTCAGGCCAGCCTGATACAGCCCAACATTTATCTCGTTTTGTGTATGACAATGTGAAGGATACATTACTGATGAACACTGAAAAGATTCTTTTGCGTGTTCCCGTAAAACGAGTAGAGTGTTGCCACACAGGGGGTTCCATTGCTTGGGATAAAGTAGGAAATTTATATTTATCAACCGGGGATGATACAAATCCTTTTGCATCGAATGGATTTAGTCCGAGTGACAATCGTCCTGGCCGCGCAGGTTGGGATGCTCGGTCGACCAGTTCAAATACCAATGATTTAAGGGGTAAGATTTTGCGTATCAAACCTACTCCAGAAGGAGGATACACGATTCCATCGACCAACTTATATCCAGAAAAAATTTACCATGCGAAGCAGGAAATTTATGTGATGGGAAATAGAAATCCATACCGTATTTCGGTCGATCAGCGTACCGGTTTCTTATACTGGGGTGAAGTGGGTCCAGATGCTGGGGAAGTGTCCAAAAAATTTGGCCCTCGTGGTCATGACGAAGTAAACCAAGCTCGTGAGGCTGGGTATTTCGGTTGGCCTTTATTTGTAGCGGACAACCGCCCATATAACCAACGTGATTTTAAAAATGATAGCACTTGGGCTGTATTTAATCCACGTGCACCCATCAACGATTCACCCCATAACACGGGTTTTGCCCATTTGCCTCCCGCTCAAAAAGCATTCATTTACTATCCGTATGCGGATTCTCCAGAGTTTGGTCCAGTCATAGGAAAAGGCGGTCGTAATGCGATGGCGGGACCTGTTTACTACAGAGATGATTATCCAGCGGATTCGAAAACGAAATTTCCTTCTTATTACAATGGAAAATTAATCGCTTACGATTGGGCACGGGATTTGGTCTATACCGTTTCAATGAAAGAAAATGGAGATTTTTCAAATATGGATCGCTTCTTGCCTTCCATTCCGTTCTCTCATCCGATGGATATGCAATTTGACAAAAATGGTACGCTTTTTGGTTTAGAGTATGGACCTAATTGGTTTGCTCAAAATGATGAAGCAGTTTTATATAAACTGGAGTACAATGCAGGAAATCGCAAACCATTGGCTGTCGCATCGGCTGATAAAAAAGTGGGAGCGACTCCTTTGAAAGTGAAGTTTTCTTCTGCAGGTTCTCAAGATTACGATAATGATAAAATTACCTATGCTTGGAACTTTGGTAATGGACAAACTAGTAATGTAGCAAATCCGGCTATTACTTTTTCTAAGGCAGGGGTATATGAGGTTTCCTTACAAGTGAAAGATTCAAAAGGAAATGTCAGCACATCTCAATTGACTGTTCGTGCAGGTAATGAGGTTCCTGTGGTGGATGTCGCTATTGAAGGCAATAAGACTTTCTATTGGAATGATCAACCTGTTAAATATAAGATTTCCGTAAGTGATAAGGAAGATGGAAGTTTAGCCAATAAAAAAGTAGCTGAAGAAGATGTCATGGTAAGCGTCAATTTTCTAGACGGTTATGACAAAACAATTATTGCCCAAGGACATCAAGCAAATATTTCTTTTTCAACTGGAAAGAGGCTATTGGATTTGTCAGATTGTAAGGCTTGTCATGCGGCTGATAAAAAATCGATCGGTCCTTCTTACTTGGATTTAGGCAAAAAATATAAGGCTAATGCTCAGACCATTGACATGCTTGCTAAGAAAATCATCAATGGTGGCGGGGGTGTTTGGGGAGAACAGGCGATGGCTGCACATCCTCAAATTTCTTTGGGGGATGCGAAAGAAATCGTGAATTATGTATTAAGTCTATCTGACAAAAAGAAGGCATCTAAGCCGGTTGTTGGCGAATATATTCCCCAAGACAAAGGAAAGGCAGGTACTTATTTGTTTGCTGCTAGCTATACGGATAAAGGAGCGGGAAAATTAGCACCTGCTACGGGTCAAAAAGTTGTGGCACTTCGTAATCCAACGATCAAAGCCGTGGATTTCGACCAAGTTTCAAAAGGGTCTAAATATAAAGCAGAGGGCCTAGGTGAAATTCTAGCTGCAACTGGCGATAAGGGTTTTGCTAAATATAGTGGAATCGATTTAACAGGAATTAAAAATATTTCATTTATGGGATTGTATATGCAGGGTCAAACGACTGGAGGAATTCTTGAGTTAAGAACGGGAAGTCCGACGGGCAATTTAGTAGGTTCTGCAGAAATCAATGCGTCTAAGAAATTTACCATACCTGTTAATGTTTCGGGCGTTCAAGATTTGTATTTTGTCTTTGTTAATCCAAAAGGAGGAGACGGAGCATTATTTGGGGTGAAGGATTTCTTGTTTGAAAACTAAAATTCAAACATAACTCTTATAAAAAATGGCCCTTAATTTAGGGCCATTTTTTGTTAATTTATCTTTCTGATAATTCGAGCCACCGGGCTTCTTTTTGTTCCTGAGTGTTTTTAATTTCTTCTATTTGAGTGGCCCACTGGCTTAATATTTGAAAGTCCTCATGACCAGCATTTAATTGTTCGATCAATGCTAGTTTTTTTTGTTCAAGATCTTGAATTTCTTTTTCTAATGTGTCAAACTCCTTTTGTTCTTTGAAACTTAATTTACTCACTTTCATGGATGAGTTTTCCGTGGAAGGCGCTTTCGCGGGGCTGGGCTTGTTGGCCCCCACCGTATTTTCTGATTGATTTTCTAACGAAATCCGATAATCAGTATAATTTCCGTTAAAGAATTTCACTTCTCCTTCTCCTTCCACGAGGATTAATTGGTCCACTAAATTATCCATGAAATAACGATCATGTGAAACTAGCAATAGGCAACCCTGAAACTCTGATAAAAAATCTTCTAAGAGTTGGAGTGTATCTAAATCAAGGTCATTTGTCGGCTCATCCAAAATTAAAAAATTCGGATTTTTAACTAAAACCCGCATGAGTTGCAATCGCTTTTTTTCCCCTCCCGAAAGTTTCTCCACAGGTGTATACTGCTGTGCGGTAGGGAATAGAAATTTGCTTAAAAATTGGCTCGGACTTAAAGATTCATTTTTACCATAAGGGATAACTTCTGCTATTTCAGTGATGGTATCGATGACCCTTTGCTCAGGTTTAAAATCAAAGGGTATCTGGGTATAATATCCAATCACTAATGTTTCACCTGGATCGATGGTTCCCGCATCGGGTTTTTCTAAGCCAGTGAGGAGTTGGAGAAACGTGGTTTTTCCCGCCCCATTTTTGCCAACGATCCCAATCCGATCTTTTTTCTTGAACGTATAGGTGAATTCATTGATGATTTTTTTGTCACCCCAAGCTTTTTTTAATCCATTGATTTCTATGATTTTATTTCCTAATCGGGACATTTGAATATTGAGCTCCAATTTGCTGTCATCCAGTTTTTTATGAGCCATTTCATCGATTTCGGTAAATGCATCGATTCGGTATTGCGCTTTGGTTCCCCTCGCTTTGGGTTGCTTGCGCATCCACTCAAGTTCCTTGCGGTATAGGTTTTTTGCTTTGGATATGCTGCTTGCTTCGGATGCTTCTCTTTCTGCTTTCTTTTCTAAAAAATAGGCGTAATTACCCTCGTAAGTATATAAAGCTCCTAGGGCAAGTTCAAACATTTTATTGCATATTTTATCTAAAAAATAGCGATCGTGGGAGACGACTAAAACGGTCACATTGGGGCCTGAAAGTATGCCTTCGAGCCATTCAATGGTCTCGATATCCAAATGGTTCGTTGGCTCATCCAAGATCATAATGTCTGGACTTTCAATCAGTAATTTAGCTAGCGAGAGTCGTTTCTTTTGACCTCCTGAAAGCGTACTAACTTTTTGGTCGCCATCTGGAATACCCAATCTGGTAATGATTTGCTTGGCTCTCGCCTCATAATCCCAGGCGTTATGCATTTCCATGAGCGCAAAAGATTCTTCTAATTCCTTTGGGTCGCCTGAAAGCATGGCTTTTTCATAGGATTTAATGGCAACGGCTGAGGGTAAATCGTCTGAAAAAAGATAATTTAAGACTTCTTCTTTTTCGGAAAAAATGGGGTTTTGAGGTAAATAGCCAACACGAATGCCTTTCCGGATCGATATTTTTCCATCGTCAGGAGTTTGCATGCCCATTAATGTTTCCATCAATGTGGTTTTACCGGTCCCATTTTTGCCAATTAGGGCTACTTTTTCACCTTTTTGTAGGCCAAAGAACAGACTTTTAAAGATCCATCTTTCTCCGATGTTGCGTGAAATATTTTCCGCCGATAAGTAATTCATACGATTGAGTTAGTTGAATTCAATTAAGAATTCGATTCAAGGGTTTCTTCCCTCATTTTTTTTCTTAGGACTCTTCCAGATACCCAAATACTGACTTCGTACAACCCTAAGAGTGGAAAAGCCACAAGGAGTTGGGAAATTACATCGGGTGAAGGGGTGATGATTGCAGCTACAATTAAGATCACAATCATCGCATGCTTCCTATATTCCCTCATGAATGAGGGTGTTAAAATACCTACTTGAGATAACACAAAAGCCACCATGGGTAGTTGGAATGTTAAACCGCACGCAAGCGTAAGCATAGATAATAAAGAAATATAATCGTTTACGTCAAATTGATTTTGAATCGTCGCATCCAATTTAAAATTGGCTAGAAAGTTGATCGCCATAGGTGCAACCACGTAATAACCAAAGGAAACTCCCATGAAAAATAAGGTGGATACCCAGAATACGGCTCCCTTTGCTGCTTTTAATTCCTTGTTTTTTAGGCCAGGCTTAATAAATCTCCAAAGTTCATAAAAAGCATAAGGAAACGAAAACAACAATCCCACAATGATGGATTGAGTTAATGCCATCATAAACTGGCCGGAGACCTCTCTACTTTGCAAAATAAAGTCAGCTTTTTGCATGCATAAACTGGTCCAACCCGTGATGTCAGCTAAATGGCAAAGTACTAAATTAGTGGCAAAATCGACTTTGGTGGGCCCCATAATAATGATGCCAAAAATCTCATTTCTAAAAACCCACGCGGCAATGGTGAAAACCAAAATTGCAGCGATGGATCGCATGATGTGCCAACGTAATTCTTCTAAGTGGTCAAGAAACGACATTTCAGTCCCATCCTTTTCCTCTACATCATCATCGTCAAAATCGTCCCAATCTTGGTCTGTGGCCATATGCTATTTTATAAATAAAGTGGGAATTGTTTAACCCACTCGTTAACTTCTCCTTTAATCTGTTTTAAAACGGATTCATCGTCATGATGCATGAGGGCTTTGTCAATCATGTCGACAATCTGGCTCATGTCATTTTCTTTTAATCCTCGGGTGGTCATTGCTGCTGTACCTACTCGCATTCCTGAAGTCACAAATGGCGATTTGTCGTCAAATGGAACCATGTTTTTATTGATGGTAATGTCGGCTAGGATTAAGGTATTCTCAGCTAACTTACCACTTAAGCCTTTGGGTCTTAAATCTATCAGCATCAAGTGATTGTCTGTTCCTCCTGAAATAATATCATATCCTTTGCTAAGGAAGGCTTTCGCCATAGCTTGCGCATTGGACTTAACTTGTTGGGCATACTGACCAAATTCCGGTGTCAAAGCCTCTCCAAATGCAATCGCTTTTGCGGCAATGACATGTTCTAAAGGTCCTCCTTGCGTACCCGGAAAAACGGCAGCATCTAAACAGGCCGACATCATTTTTAATTCTCCCTTCAGCGTTTTAAAACCGAATGGATTTTCAAAATCATTGCCCATCATGATCAAACCACCGCGAGGTCCTCGCAAAGTTTTGTGTGTGGTCGTAGTTATAATATGACAATGCTGCATGGGGTCATTTAATAAACCTGTAGCAATTAAGGCGGATGGATGCGAAATATCAGCTAATAAAATGGCGCCTATTTTGTCTGCGATAGCTCTTAAACGTGCATAATCCCAATCACGAGAATAGGCCGAGGCCCCACAAATTAATAACCTTGGATTTTCTTTCAAGGCAGTTGCCTCTACTTTATCCCAATCAATTAATCCTGTTTCTTTTTCAACGCCATAAAAAAAAGCTTGAAAATACTTACCTGAGAAGTTGACCGGCGAACCATGCGAAAGGTGTCCCCCATGCGACAAATCAAAACCCAATATTTTGTCTCCCGGATTTAAAAACGATAAAAAAACAGCTGCATTTGCTTGTGCACCTGAGTGTGGCTGCACATTAGCCCACGTAGCACCAAATAATTTTTTGGCACGCTCAATAGCAATTGTCTCTACAACATCCACCACCTCACAACCGCCATAATATCTTTTTCCAGGTAAACCTTCTGCATATTTGTTTGTTAAAACACTTCCTTGTGCCTCCATTACTTGAGGGGAGGTAAAGTTTTCAGAAGCAATTAATTCGATACCGAATTCTTGCCTATGGGCTTCTTCGCTAATTAATGAAAAAATTTCAACGTCTCGCTGGGTTGGAAATGTGCTAGCAGCCATGTAATAAATGTGGATTGAATTTCGTTTTAAAGAGTTTAAAATTACGAATTTTTAACGGAATAGAAAAACGATCATTCCCCATTTTCGAATAAATATCCCATGAGGTTCCGCTATTTTTTGTTAATTTCGAATCTTGAAAAATAGGGAAGAGGCGATTTTAAAATTATTGAGAATGAAACTGAAATTAATCATTTTGCTTTTCTTGGGTTTTTGGGGATTTACGGGTGTGGCCCAAAAAATCACCCCGGCTAAATGGTCATGGACTTTGGAGCCAACAAACCCTAAGGTGGGTCAGACCGCTGAAATTATATTTAAAGTTAAAATCGATAAAGGCTGGTACTTATATTCATCCGATTTCGATAAGGAATTGGGACCCGTGGTCACGAGTATTAAGATTAAAGAGGGCCTCGGTGTAACTCTTGACGGACCTCTTCGCGCAATAAACCCGCATTCAAAATTTGACAAAGAGATTTGGAATGGTACCTATACCTATTTTACTGATGAGGCGGAATTTCGACAAACGTTGAAAATTACATCTGATTCATGGAAAATAGATGGTACTTATGATGCTCAAACCTGCTCGAATGAAAGTGGTTTGTGTGTGCCAATCAAAGGTCCTTTTTTAATAAATTCCAAGCTTAGCGCATCCTCTACGCCAGAGGACTCAAAAAAAAAAGCCTCTAATTCAGCCGCAAAATTAACAGCACCGGTAGACAATCAGTCTTTATGGCAGTTTTTTTGGGTAGCGATGGGTGCTGGTTTGTTGGCCTTACTGACTCCTTGTGTGTACCCCCTCATCCCCATGACGGTTAGTTTTTTTACCAAACAGCAAGGAGGTAAAAAATTGGCCTTTCTTTATGGTTTCTTCATCGTGTTAATCTATGTGTTTTTTGGGACCATTTTAGCTTTTTTTGCTGGGGCCAGTTTTGCTAATTTTTTAAGTACCCATTGGATTCCGAACCTGTTGTTTTTTGTCATTTTTATACTTTTTGGGATTTCTTTTCTAGGGGCATTTGAAATTGTTCTGCCTTCAGGTCTGGTCAATAAAGTAGATGCTAAATCGGATAAAGGTGGATTATTAGGAGTTTTTTTTATGGCATTTACGTTGGTTTTAGTGTCATTTTCTTGCACCGGACCACTAGCGGGTTCTATTTTAATTGCCTCATCCCAAGGAGTATTTCTAAAGCCCATCATAGGCATGTTGGGATTTTCATTAGCCTTTGCCATCCCATTTACGTTGTTTGCCATATTTCCTGGCTTTATGCAAAAAATGCCTAAGTCTGGCACATGGATGAACGAAGTAAAAGTAGTCCTAGGTTTTTTAGAAATTGCCCTAGCCTTCAAGTTTTTGAGTGTGGCAGATCAAGTATATCATTGGCATTTATTAGACCGTGAAATCTTTTTAGCGATATGGATTGCTATTTTTACTGCTTTGACTTTGTATTTATTTGGTAAAATTTCTTTGCCACATGATGGTCCTTGTGGAAAACTATCGGTTCCAAGAGCACTTTTGGCTACCGCATTTCTTGCCTTCGTAATTTACCTGACACCCGGTATGTTTGGCGCTCCTCTCAAGGGTTTATCGGGTTGGTTGCCTCCGATGTCAAGTCAGGATTTTAAAGGATCAACATCACTAAATGATGAAGTCAACAACCTGCCGCGTAGCTCCTCCTCGGTTTTATATAGCGAATTTTTGAAATTACCTCTGGGACTTAGCGGCTTTTTTGATTTTGAGGAGGCTAAGGCCTATGCCCAACAAGTAGGAAAGCCTCTTTTTATTGACTTTACAGGTCACGGTTGTGTGAATTGCAGGAAAATGGAGGAATATGTTTGGTCTGATCCTGCGGTATTGGCCATACTTAAAAAGGAGTATGTCATTGTCGCTCTATATTGTGACGATAAAACAGAGCTTCCTGAAAATAAATGGTATGTTTCTAAAGTCGATGGGCAAGATAAAAAAACATTAGGAGATCAAAATTTAGATTTTCAAATCTCTCGATTTAATTCCAATGCCCAACCCCACTATATTCTTTTAGACCCAAGAAAGAATGGCGCTCCTATGGTTCCACCGGTCGCTTTTGACGCGGATATTACTCATTTTATATCCTTCCTAAAAAAAGGAATTGACGTCTATAAATCAAAATAAATATGTCTTGGGGAGCCTATTCGGGAGTGATGATTGCTACAGGTTTGAAGTTTATCGCCGGACCTATTACGGGATTTGGTTTTGGGTTGACTTGGTACGAGACAGTTATTTTTACTTGGTTTGGTGCGATGTTGACGATTTCATTAACCTTAAGTATGGGTAAACTATTGATTGAGTTTATCAGTAGATTCAGAAAGAAGAAACCCATTCTATTTTCGAAGAGAGTTCGTTATGCCGTTCAGATATGGCAAAAATTTGGTATCAAGGGCATTGCAGCTTTAACCCCGTTGATATTTACCCCTATTGGTGGTAGTTTATTGGCCTTATCATTCAAAGTTCCCTTGCCTCGCGTACTCTTTTTTATGGCGATATCGTCCCTACTTTGGTCCTTATTCTACACAGGAGCAATTTATCAATTGACCTTTATCCGGGCTTGGTTTGGGCAATAAAAAAGCCGGAAATACCGGCTTTCAAAATAGGGTAAAGTGAAAGATTAATTACCTTGATTTATACTTTTTCCACTAAACATTTTCTCGCGAAGTGCATTTGCTTTTAACTCTAATTCTGGCTTGGCGTCATATTTATTTTTTAACTGAACCGCCGCGCTATCAGGATGGACACCATACACATAAGCATTACCGGCATTAAAATCTTTTTGCTTAATCGTGTTGTTTTTTTGATAGTCACAAGCTGTTGCCATAAAGACTAAAGCGATAATCGGAAGTAGTTTTTCTAATTTCATTCTCTTATTAGGACAAATTGTTGGGACAAAAATAAGGCCAAATTTTGTATTAAAAAAGTCTCGAAGCTACTAAGCCCTAGCTTTCCTCTAAATTTTTGATTTTCTCTGTTAAAAATGACATTAATTCGGCGATGTAACCCTCACTAAAATTAAATTCAATCCCCGCTTTTGCATAAATGGATTTGATGGGTTCTGTATAGCCTAATGACAAGGCCTCTAAATAATTCGACAAAGCTAGCTTTGGGTTTTGGCAATAATTTCTCCAAACTGCCAATGCCCCTAATTGGGCTATCGCATATTCAATGTAATAAAAGGGCACCTCATACAAGTGCAATTGTTTTTGCCAAACATGTGATTTTATTTCTTCCAAACCAGTCCAATCCGTTATTTGATCGCCAAATCTGGCCAATATTTCATTCCATTTTTCCTCTCTTTGGGTTAAAGTATGTGCTGGATTTTCATAGATCCAATGTTGGAATGCATCGATCGTCGCCACCCATGGCAAGGTTTCGAGAATATCTTCCAAGTGTTTAATTTTGGCTCTTTTTGCGTCTTCAGGGTTTTCAAAGTAAATATTCCACTCGTCCATCGTGATTAATTCCATGCTCATGGAGGCAAGTTCCGCAACTTCCGATGGGAAATTTCGGAAAGCGTTCAAAGAAAGCTCCTTGGTTAAAATGGAATGGACCGCATGTCCACCTTCGTGCAATAAAGTGACCATGTCACGCACTTGGCCCGCGGCATTCATGAAAATAAATGGAAATCCAGTTTCTTCTAATGGGTAATTATATCCGCCTGGATTTTTGCCTTTTCTTGAATCTAAATCAAAGCGATCTAACTTCACCATTTCCCGGAGGCATTCACCTAAAAAAGGGTCTAAATGATCAAATACGCGAATCGTTTTTTCCAATAACTCTTCGCCTGTTTTGAAGGGTTTTAACGGCTTGCGACCAAGCGGATCCACGGATTTATCCCAGGGCCTAAGTGAATCTAAACCTAAGGCTTTTTTCCTTTTAGTGGCTAATTCATTTAAAATAGGTTTGATCGTTTTTTCTACGGCCGCATGAAATTCAAAACAATCCGCCGGTGTATAGTCAAATCGGCCTAAGCTCGCAAAAGAAAAATCTCTAAAATTTTCAAATCCGGCTTGCAAGGCCACTTGATTTCTTTTGGCTATTAAATCACTGTAAAGCGTATTTAATTCATCTTTGATGCTGATTCTTTGGGCAGCCACTTTCCTGTAAACAGCTTCTCTTAGCCCTCGATCAGTCGACTCTAAATAGGCACTGGCTTGCTGGAGCGTCTTTTCCTCCCCGTCAATTTCCACCATGAGCGCACCGCTTAACGCCCCATATTGTGATTCTAAGTTTTGTAATTCTGTAAAGAGGGGGATGTTTTCTTCCCTAAAAATTTCGATCGATTTTTTTATGCTTCTTAACATGATCGAAAAGCCTTTGGTTGTTACCTGATCTGACAACCCAGAATCGATGACTTTCTTATTCCAAGCATCATCAAAGACTGAGGCATTGGGCATAATTTCATTGACAAATTGCTGATAGCTTTTTTGTAAATTTTCGTTTTGATTATCGCAAGACATTTTGATGTATCGCCAAGCAAAATTTTCTGACAGATAGCTTTCAAGCTCAGATCGGTTTTTGCAAAAATCCTCTAGTGCATGTAAATCATTAATTTCTTGTGCGCTTAATCTTTCAAAATAAGGCAAAATACTTTCCCAAGTACTTAATGAGAATTCTTGTGGGAGTAAAGTGCGATGGATTATTTGCGGGTTGACCGTACGTTGTATCATTTGTTTTTTAATCTAAATTAATAATTACTCCTTCGCTCATCGGATGGGCCACACAGGTTAAAACATATCCTTTTTTAATTTCATTGTCTGTAAGCCCATCTTCCTCATCCATGATTACATTTCCTTGGGTGCATAATCCCATACAGGCTGTGCACATTCCCGCTTGGCAGGAATAGGGAATGTCGATGTCCGCTTCTAATGCGGCCTCTAAAATAGTTTCACTTGGCAATACTGTCACGGTATGCGATTTGCCCTCAAAAATCAAGGTCACCTCTTGGGCCTTTAAACTTCCGTCCTCCTCTGCCTTTGCGGTTTCCTCGCTTACCGAAGATAAAAATAATTCTTTCAAAATGTGTGTGTTGGGAACATCAAACATGGCTAAGGATTTTTCTACTTCGCTCATCATTCCAGCAGGTCCACACAAATAATAAAAGGCTGTTGGAATGTCAATCCCAAACTCTTGCTTTAAATAAAAGACCATGGAAGCTTGGTTGATTCGTCCCTTAAAACCAGGCCATGTGTGTGAAGGCTGGCTGATGACGTGCACCATTTTGAACCTGGAAGCATGTTGGGCTTCTAGCGATTCCAATGATTTTTTAAAGATAATTTGTTGCTCATTTCTTGAGCCATAAATTAAATAAACATGAGATTTAGGCTCCGAATGCAATACGGTTTTAATCATGGAGAATAGGGGAGTGATCCCAGATCCAGCGGCCACAAAAACATAGGTTTTGTTCGAGTCAACTTGAGGTTCAATATAAAAATTGCCCATGGGCTCAATGACTTCTAGGCTATCGCCTACTTTCACGTGGTCACATAAATAGTTAGACACAAGGCCTCCTTCAATCCTTTTGACCGTAATCGCCGGCGAAGTGTCTGTTTTAGGGGATGAGGAGAGGGAATAACTTCTCCTGATTTTTTGTCCTTCAATTTCCGGAATAAGGGTGAAAAACTGACCCGATATATAGGAGATGGTATTGTGTATTGGATGCCAAAAATGGATGGTTTTGGTGTCTTCAGTCTCTTCGGTAATCTCCTTAATCGTCAAATGTAATCTCTGATTCATGTTATTCTTTTTTTGTCGGTATGAGCCATTGGATCCTTCCAGGCAGGGATTCATTATGTAATCGGTCTAGCGCCGTGACCGCAAATCCATAGCCTGATCGGATCCAACTTTTATCTAAAATTAATTGATTCATTTTACCTTTGAAAATGATATTTTCCGAGTGGTCCAAGGGATCAAACTCGCCTTTTTTGATCCTATAAACGACGTAATAGGCCGGTGGATCTTGATCTTCACTGGGTTCGCCTGGTTTCCAGGCCAACAACCAATCGTCGCCTTTTTTCAGTAAACTTATTTGGTGCGGGGGAGTCGGAGCAATGCTATCTTTCCAAAGCATTGTGGGAATTAAGGCGACCGTCGAAAATTGATTATGCCTTAAAGTATCTCGCCAACCTTTTATATTTCCGACGATTAAATTCGAACTAAAATAAATAGACCCCTGCACATTAGGTAAACTACGAGCGACCTTCAATTGTTTGCTTAATTCGCTAGGGACCCAGGTATTCTTTAAGTGATATGCCGCATGACCTACATAAATAGGCCGGCCATAGTTATGAGTACTCCACCATTTGGCCAAAGGCTCAAAAGCCGCCAACGAATGAGTCGTTTCCCAATATAATTGAGGAGCTAAATAATCCACCCAACCCTCTTTTATCCATTTTTCTGTATCTGCAAATAGGTCATCGTATGATTGTAAGCCTTTCTGAGTAGGGGATCCATCTAAAACAGTTTCACTCAGATGTCGCCAAATTCCAAAAGGACTAATGCCAAATTTCACTTTGGGTTTAGTCGATTTAATGATCTTAGAAATATCTTTTACGAGGGAATTAGTATTTCTTCTTCGCCAATCTCCCAAGCTTTCCTCAGGTAATTTATATTTTTCGTAGGTCTCATAGTCATTAATTTCTTCCCCTTTATCCGGGTATGGATAGAAGTAATCGTCAAAATGAATCCCATCTACATCGTATTGCTCAATGATATTTTTGACCAAATTCGCTAAATAAAGTCGGACTTCTGGAAGACCAAAATCAAGGATCAAAGTCCCATGGTATTTGATAATCCAATCAGGATGTTTTCGGACTACATGATTGACATCAAGGAGCGAATTTGTTGAAATGCTTGCCCGATTTAAATTCAACCAGGCATGAAATTCAATTCCTCGGGCATGACTTTCTTCGATCATGAAGGCCAAAGGATCATAATAGGGGCTCGGTGGCTGACCTTGTAATCCCGATAAAAAAGTAGACCAAGGTTCTGGGCTTTTTGCATATAGGGCATCAGCGGCTGTCCTGACTTGAACAAAAATGGCGTTGATTCCCGTTTTTTGATGAGAGTTTAAAAGGTCAATAAACTCATTTTGTTGCTTAATGCCATTGTAATTTTTGGCACTGGGCCAATCAATGTTAGAGACCGTCGCGACCCAAACCCCTCTTAATTCTCTTTTGGGCCCGGCAGGGAAAAGAGTAAAGTGAAAAGATATAAAAAAAAGAAACGTGTAGATTAGCCTCATACAAGGCGCAATTTACCTAATATGACCGAAAATTTAGAATTTTAAAGCGTATCAATAGAAAATAAATAACCCACGCCCTTCAATGTTTTGATATAATATTCAGGAATTTTCTCCCTTAATTTACGAATATGCACATCTACAGTCCGCTCGACCACATAGACGTCGGTTCCCCAAACTTTCTCCAATAACTCATCACGGTTAAAAACTTTGTTGGGATTCCTTGCTAAAAACGAAAGCAATTCAAACTCCTTTTTAGGTAACACCAAAAGTCGGCCTTGAAAGCTAGCTGAATATTGAGTACGGTTAATAATTAAGTCGCCTATTTGAATAATTTCCTGTGCATTTTCAACAGTTCCACCACTTTCGCGATTTAACATAGATTTAATTCGACTTACTAAGGCTCTAGGCTTAATGGGTTTTACCACATAATCTGTACCACCAGCCTCAAAAGCAGCTATTTCAGTATATTCTTCTCCCCGAGCCGTTAAAAACAAAAGAAGGGTCGTTTTTAATTCAGGCATCAATTTCATTTGTCTAGCCGTCTCAATGCCATCTAAAATGGGCATCATGACATCCAAAATCACTAAATTGGGCTTGAAGGTTTTCGCTATTTCCAGCGCTTGTTGTCCATTGGCTGCTTTAGCTAAAACATAGTTTTCTTTTGCTAAATTGTATTCCAATAACTCCAAAATATCAGGATCATCGTCAACCAATAAGATTTTGGTATTTTGTTTTAATTGACTCATGGTTAGAACTGACAGCTTTGGTTGAACTTATGGCACAAATATAGACAGCTATATGTTACCAAATTGTTAATTTTTATCGACATTTATACTATCAAATATACAATTTATGTTGAAAGACGCACCTTATTCTGTCCGATTAGCTTCCGTTTTAATTTCCATTTATTTGGTCATGTTGGGCTTGTATTATCTTCAGGATTTGTTGATCTTAATTGCATTTGCACTCATACTCGCCATGGTTCTTCTTCCACTTTGTCGTGGTCTTGAGAACAAAGGCTTCCCTAGATCCGTGGCAATCTTCATTTGTTTACTTTTTTCTGTGGCGATCATTGTAGGTTTGATTTCAATGCTGACCTTTCAAATCATCGAATTTTCAAATGATTGGCCCATGTTTATTAAAAAGGCTGAAAAATGGATTTCTGGTTTGCAAACTTTTGTTTCAAGAAATTTAAATATTTCAAGGAAAAAACAAATGGTAGAACTAAGTAACCAAACTATAGGACTATTGAAAAACTCAGGAAGTATTTTGACTGCCACTTTTTCTACCATTGTGCATTCGCTTACTATTCTAATTTTGATTCCCATATTTATGTTTTTTATGCTGTTTTACCGAAGCTTCTTTTTCACTTTTTTGGCGATGGTTTTTCCAACAACAGAAAAGGAAACTTTGCGTGGCATCATGGGTAAAACAGGTTCGGTTGTTCAGGGATATTTAGTGGGATTGCTTTTTGTCATGTTTACGGTGGCAGGGGCTAATAGTATAGGTTTTTGGTGGATAGGCGTGGATTATCCTATTTTCTTTGGAATCACGACGGGCTTATTACTTTTGATTCCTTATATTGGAATTTGGATTGGGGCAAGTTTGCCCATCATTTTATCTTTAGCCACCTTAAGTCCTTCTCATGCTTTAGCGATTGTCGCTTGGATTGCTACGGTCCAATTTATTGAGGCTAATTTTATTACCCCTTTGGTTATCGGTTCCAAAGTGAGCATTAATCCCCTAGTGGCTATGTTGGCCCTTTTGGGAGGCGAAATGCTTTGGGGCATCCCTGGATTAATTTTAGCTTTGCCCTTCACCGCCATTATCAAAGTGATTTTTGATCATGTGCCCACCTTGCAGCCTTATGGTTTTATTTTAGGCGAAGCACCCAAGCGCCTTAAAGAGACAAAAGCTCCTTAAATCGGATGGATTGTCGGCGAGAAATTTCAATTTTTTCACCTTTGCCCACCAAGGTAACCTGCAATCCTCCTGAGAACCAAGGCTCAATTTTTTCAATGTAATTTAAGTTGATGATGTGCTTTCGATTCGCCCTAAAAAAGACCTTTGGATCTAGTCGGTCCTCCAAGGCATTTAATGATTTAAGGACTAATGGTTTTTGATCGTCAAAAAATAAACGCACATAATTGCCCATCGATTCACAAAGTCGGACACGGTCTAGGCGCACAAACCAACATTTTTCACCGTCCTTGACAAATATTTGATCATGGGCCCCTAATAGATGTTGGCTTCTTTCCTGGCCCTGGGCAGCTGATTTATGCTGGGTTGCGTGGAATCTATTTTCTAATTTTTGAATGCTATCTGATAGCCTACTTAACTCGATTGGTTTTAAGACATAATCTAAGGCATTAACCTCAAATGCCTTGAGAGCAAAATCGTCAAAGGCCGTCGTGAAAATAATTTCAGGTAAATATCCTTCCCATTCCTCCAACCACTCAAACCCCGTTTTTCCAGGCATCTGAATATCCAAAAAAAGCACGTCGGGTTTTAATTCTTCTACGAGTGGGCCGGCTTCTTCTGTATTGGACGCTTCGGCAATGATTTCGATGGTTGGAAAATTTTCCAACAATCTTTTCAGTTCGTTTCGGGCTAATCGTTCATCGTCGACAATAATTGCTTTCATGGTTGGCGTATTTAATTTTCAAGGTAAGGCAAATTCACTTCGGCAATCACCAGATTTTTGTCTAAAGGTCGGAGCCTAATTTGAGCGGTTTCTCCAAACAATAGGTGTAGTCGGTTTTTAGAATTTTTGAGTCCAAGGCCATTTTCTTTTGACAAAATGGGGCTCTTAAAATATCCGGGATTGATGACTTGTATAGTTAAAATTCCGTCTTTATTTTTTGCGTCAATCGTGATGGTTCCGCCCGTAATTTTTTTAGAAATGCCATGCTTAATTGCATTCTCAACAAGCGTTTGAAGGAGCATGGGGGGAATTTGTGCTTTAAAACAATTTTTGTCGGCCGTGATTTCCCAAGCTAATCGGTCTTCATACCTGATTTTTTCTAAGGATAAATAATCAGTAACCGTGTCTAATTCTTCCGAAAGAGAGATTGTTTTTTTACGCTCTGTTAGCAAGGAACTTCTAAGTAATTTTGACAATTGGTTGATGCCTTTTTTTGCTTTTTGAGGGTCCTCGGTAATGAGTGCTCTGACACTATTGAGTGCGTTAAATACAAAATGAGGATTCATTTGTGCCCTTAAAACTTTACTTTCTGTTTCTAAAATGGTTCTTTCTAATTGGTCATTTTCTCTTTCCATTTCTAATTTTTTGTTGGAATATTGAAAAAAGAAATAGATCAATTGCCAAATCGCAATGGGTTTGGCAAAATTTAAAAAAATCTGCAATATGATGAATGGACTTAACTTCACGGCATAGTTTTCAGATAGAAAAATATAATCCAATGGGATATTAAGTGCAACAAGACAAGCCGACATTAAAATGAGTGCGACTAAATTTAGTTGGATTAGGCTAAGTAAGGGGAGGTCTTGCCAACGGTAGTTCTGCGAAATTTTCCGATAAACATGAGTCAGAAAAATGGCTAAAGCGATATTAACAAGTGAGGAAAAAATCCATTCCCATTTCCATCCATATTGGTTGGTGTATAATAATGCTTCGTTTAACGCCCATATGAACCATCCAGATAATTGAAATCTCCAATATAAATGGTTTCGGTTCATACGTGTGGAACTTATATGGAATCGGGTAAATTTTGTAAATGATCTGCATGATTTGCTTTTAAGGAAATAAAAATCCCTTTTTCATAATCATATTGCAGGTGATATAAGCATAAGTTTTGATGGGCAAAATGATCCATATTTTGCAAGGGCTGATTAAAAAGATGCGTTAATAATACGCGCATCGCTCTCCCATGCATGGCAATTAAGATGGATTTTTCTTCTCTTCTTGAGATAATGAGGTCGACTACTGGCTTTTGCCTTTCTAGTACATCGATCGGACTTTCGCCTTCTTCAGAAGGGATATGCACGTCCCCCTTTCGCCAGGTTCGGACTAAATTTCTATAGTAAGCATCGTCTTCATTTGACGGGTTTCTGCCTTCGCGAATTCCCCAAGATATTTCATTTAAACCTTCATATTGTTCCCAAGGGAGTCCTTTGTCGATGAAGCCTTTGACCGATTGATGCGTTCGGCGTAATGCGGAGGTGTAAATTTTGTCAAGCGTCAGATGTTGGTAATGTTCAAAAAATGCTTGTGCCTGCCTATTTCCTAACTCATTTAAATCCGCGTCAATTCCACTTCCTTGAACGACTCCCATTCGATTATAATCGGTTTCACCATGACGAATAAGGTAAATGTCTTTTAAAGCGTGCATATAAATTGGGTTGAAAGGAGTTTAATTCGTTAAATTATTACGAATTTTACGTGCAAAAATACGAATATTATGTTTAATACATCCATCTCTTTAGATACACTTAATTCATGGGGCCATGGAAATATGATCGATGTGTTGGGAATAGAATTTATTGACGTACAGCCAGATTTTATCAAGGCAAAAATGCCAGTTGACGCTCGAACAAAGCAGCCTTATGGATTGTTACATGGAGGAGCTTCCGTCGTTTTAGCGGAGACTTTAGGGAGCATTGCTTCCTCACTGGCCGTGGCTGATCCTAGCTCTCAGCGAGGAGTGGGCGTTGAAATAAATGCTAATCACATGAAATCAGTTAAACAAGGATTTGTTATTGGGACCTGTACTGCCCTTAAAATAGGGAAAACATTGCATGTCTATGATATCAAAATTCATGATGAATCAGGAGATTTGGTTTGTATAAGCCGATTAACTGTAGCTATTTTAACGTATTAAAATGCCTAATCATTCGAGTGTATATCGCCAAGATGCGGAATGGAATCACCTATGGAAGGAAGCTCAGCAACATGATGCGGCCGTCGCTATGTGGCGACTTCAAAACTCGAATAGTCGTTCACTTTTAATTGACACTCAAGGAGGATATGTAACAGATTCACTTGACCTTACGTCTTTTGAGCCGGGTTTTATGGCCGCCCCCTTTGTCGGAAATCCTTATTATTTTAAGGCAGAGTATTTGTTTGTTTCAGAAGTGCCAACGGTTCAGGTGTCTGTTAAAGATTCATTTCTTTCCAAGTCGGGGTCTCCTAAAAAAGAAAATTTTCTATATTGGGTGAACGCAAGTATTCAGGAAATCAAAGCAGGTAATTTTCAAAAAGTGGTACTTTCAAGGACGGATGAGGAGGCATTGGAGGATGGTTATTCGACCTTGCATTTTTTCGAATCATTATGTCAAGTATACCCTCAAGCCTTTGTTTCTGCTTTTTATGTACCATCGCTCCAACAAACTTGGATTTGTGCCACCCCTGAAGTTTTAGTTTCTGTCAATCGTGAAGGAATATTAAAAACGATTTCTTTAGCTGGCACACAATCAGTCCTCACGAAAGACGGCCAGATTATTCATCCTCAAGATGCTCGCTGGTCACAAAAGGAGATCGAAGAACAGGCCTTTGTGAGTCGGTATATTATTGAATGTTTTAAGAAAATCAGGTTGCGTGAATATATTGAAAATGGGCCTAAAACGATTCAAGCCGGCAATTTATTGCATCTGAAAACAGAATATATCGTGGATACTCGGGCGCTTAATTTCACCCAATTGCCTGGGATTATGCTGTCTTTATTGCATCCAACTTCGGCTGTTTGTGGGACTCCCAAAGAAGCGGCCATTGATTGGATTAAAAAGGCCGAGACACATGATCGTGAATTTTATAGCGGTTACGTGGGGCCTGTGAATTTAAATGATGAGATTTATTTATATGTCAATTTAAGGACAGTTAAAATTACAAAGGATACTCACGGGAATTTAGCAACCTATTATGCAGGTTGTGGAATAACCGAAGACTCTGATCCTGAAAAGGAATGGGAAGAAACGGAAATGAAGTGTCAAACACTCCAGCGAATTTTATCGATTAATCTATAGGCTCTTTTTATTATTTTGATACAGGTTTTCCTGAAATAATAACTTTAACAGTATCAATACGGGCATCGGTTACAGTCATGATTTGAAACTGTATAGCCGTTAACGTAATGACTTCATTGACCGCAGGTATATCTTCGTATAGATGAATTAACATACCACCGAGCGTTTCGTAATCGCCCTCAGGAAGGTTCCAGTTGTATTTTTCATTTAAATAATCAATTTCGTGGCGTCCAGAAAGTATGAATGTATGGTCATCCAAACGTTTTTCAATCCAGTCCTCGGTATCATCAAACTCATCTTGAATTTCACCAAAAATTTGTTCCATGACGTCCTCCATGCTGACAAGGCCGGAGGTACTCCCAAATTCATCCACCACGATAGCTAAAGATTTTCTTTCTTTTGAAAATTTTAACATTAAATCATTGGCAGGCATGGCCTCGGGAACAATGGGAATGGAGGTAAGAATACTTTGAATATCTTTTGGTTTTTTAAACAAAGCCAAGGAATGACAATATCCAATTACTTCCTCTAAGGTTTCTTTATATACTAAAACTTTGGAATGGCCACTTTCAATAAATACTTTTTTGAGTCCGTCGATACCTTCGTCAATTTCAATGGCCGTGATTTCAGTTCGAGGAATCATGCAATCTCGCACCTTGACTTGCTTAAATTCCAAGGCATTGTGAAAGATTTTAGTATCGACCTCATTTTCTTCTTCGGTGGATATCTTCCGATTTAAGTTTTGCAAGTAATGGTTTAAGTCGGTTAACCCAAAGGCAGGTTTTTCTTCAGAATAACTTAATCGTAATACCCGAGTAATAAACCACCTAGATAGTCCCACGGTCAGCCAAACTAATGGAAACATTAAGGTATTGATGATCCAAATAGGAACGGCTAAAAATTCTAAAATGGTATCCGGATTGATTAAAAAGATACTTTTAGGGGTGAATTCTGAGGTGGTCAAAATGATAATAGTGGCAATAATGGATGCAATGAGTCTGGCCAAAATCTCACTTGTCATTAATGGAAAATTACTTAAAATGAGGTGATGCAAGAATTCCTCCATAAAAATTCCATATGCTACTAATGATAGGGTGTTACCGATCAACATGGTTCCAATAAATTGGGATGGACTTTGATTGAAATGAGAGATGATCTTTGCACTTAAGATATTTTGCTTTGCCTTAAGTTCAAAATAAAGTTTGTTGGACGAGACAAAAGCCATTTCCACCCCAGAAAAAAACGCTGAAAAAACCATGGCTATGATGATTCCCAGGTATTGAGGCGTTTGTATGTCGGCCATAGAATCCAATTTATTTCTTTTTTGGTTTTTGTGAGTCTTCTTTCTTTATTCGTTCATTTTTTGAATATTGAAAATAAAAAAGACAGGCGACACAATACATGAGCCAACCATAATGATAAAAAATCTCAGACCAGAAATGACCTTGTATATCTTTGGGTACTTGAGAATTTAGATCGATGACCCAAATGATTAAAAATCCAATTGCACCCGCTAAACTTAAAATTTCTTTTCTACCCATAATTAGGCAATCATTTTTTCCGTCCTCCTAAATGTAGACACAAATAGGCCAATAAATATCAAAATAGATCCTATCCAAACTAAATTTATATAAGGTTTTTCTAGCGCTTTGATGATAATTAAATCTTGTTGGGTTGTATTATAAGAAAAACTAAATTGTTGGGTTTGTGGATTAATCGCGGTAAACTTAATTTTTATCCCAGTTTCTTCACTTTCAAATGCGGGCATAGCCACCATTCTATTTTTGATAATGAAGGTAGGTGTCAGTTGGAACTGCTGAAAATTCTTTCCCAACACATTAAAATTAGCTCGAACGGCTGCATCATTTGGACCCAGAACGACATTTTCTACCTCGGTAACACGGGTTACATCCATCAAAACAGCCACGAAATCATTTAAGAATAAGGTGTCTCCGATAGACACCGTTGCATCGACGGTTTGACTCCATTGCTTTTCTGATCCGGCATCTGCGGCTAGTCGTGGATCTAAAGAAACATAGGTATAAATATCATGATCCCAAGCATGTTTGACATCTGGAGAAATAGCAGTACCCATTTTAGGGTTCATTTGCCAACGAGGAAAAAGGGATACACTTTTTCCATCTGCGTTTTTAAATTCTAATTCGTAATAATTATTTTCGGGTTCTACGGTCAGAGTGTCTCCTTTTTTGGCAATAGATTTCCCTTCTTTCTCAATATTTTTTAAAGCAACGGCATGAAAATCACCTTCAATGATGTCAAAATCTTTGCGATTAAAAAAGCCGGGTTTTCCTCTTAATTCTATTTTTCTACCCTTGTAGGTAACTAAATAATCCTGCATTTGTGCTCCTTGACCTAGCCAAAGTGGTAAATTTTCCTTGTTTTCTTTATTGTCATCTTTCGTGAATTGCTCTACTTTATTGGAGATTGCAAAGCCAGATCGATTGAGCGAAACAACTTTGGAATAACCGGACGAAAACAAAACACCAATCAGCATAATCGCTAGACCTACATGGGAAAGCGCGCCTCCGGCAATGGAGAATTTTTGCTTTGTTAAAAACCACAATATTTGGCCATTGGCAACTAAAGAAAAAAGTCCGCTCCATAATAAAGCGATGTATGGAATTTCATACACTTTTTCGAAATTAACGACCAATACCGTTAGTAAAACAGAAATCAAAAGCGAAGAGTAGAGCGGCTTAAATGACGTGGATTCTTTTAATTTCCCCCACCAAACATATTGGCCGATCCCACTTAATAATGCCACGGCAATGAATATCCAAATTTGAATTTTACTATAATGGGCAACTTGATCTGCCGGCAAAGCCATATTGGAAACCATGCCAAAGGCCTCCGCAATTTTATTGTATACAGGAATGGAGGTCGTAAAGATGAGTTGGAATGCCGATAAAGTCAACACAGAAGCTCCGACAAAAATCCAAAATTCCTTGTTGTAAATACCAATCTCCTTTTCATCTTTGGGCAAACTTTTCCAACGATAGGCTGCTAAAATAATAGCGCCTATTAAAAACGTAAACATGTAAATAAGGAGTTGGCCCGAAAGCCCTAGATCTGTAAAAGAGTGAACGGACGCATTTCCTAACACACCAGACCGGTTTAAAAAAGTTGAATAAAGCACCAAAATAAAGGTTGAAATAACCAAAATAATAGAAGTTTTCAAGGCTGCACTTGAATTCCGATAGGCAATCATCGTGTGAATGGCGCCTATCAAAACGAGCCAAGGGACAAAAGAGGCATTTTCCACTGGATCCCAATTCCAATAACCTCCAAAATTTAAAGTCTCATAGGCCCAATACGCTCCCATAGTGATTCCAATTCCTAAAATGGCTCCTGAAAATGCAGCCCAAGGTAATGCGGGTTTTATCCATTCGGTCAACTTATTTTTCCATAAACCTGCTATCAAATAAGCAAAGGGAACGAGTGTCAGTGCAAACCCTAAAAAGAGCGTTGGCGGATGAATAACCATCCAATAACTCTGCAATAATGGATTCAAGCCGCGCCCATCCTTTGGAATAAAATTAGGTTGCAAACTCCAAACCGGTAAATCGGGTTGCGCCTCTCTAAGTAAAAGAAATGGGGATGATCCGATTTTTAAATCGATCCATGGAATAATGACCCCTAAAATCATGGAAGTCAAAAAGGTTTGGACTAAGGCAAAAACGGTCATCACTGGCGATTCCCATTTGGGATTTTTGATCATTAAAATCACACCTAAAATGGCTTGCCAGAATATCCAAAGTAAAAACGAGCCCTCTTGGCCTTCCCAATAGCATGAAATCATGAACATGGTGGGCAACGCTAAAGAGGAGTGAGTGAACGCGTAGTGGTATTCAAAATAGTGATTGTGAATAATGACAAAAAGGCTAGTAGCCACGCCGATCACCAACAATAAATGAATTATAAATAAGGTTCTAGCCGTTTTTTTCCAATCATTTACGGCAAGTTCATCGGATGCTTGAGTCGCCTTAAAATAAGAAAACGTGGCTAATGCGGCCGTAACAAATGACGCAATGACCATTAAATGACCCGTAGTGCCAATATTTTCGTGTATCATATTTGTTTTTTTGCTTCTAATGAAGCACTTGAATCTACAGAAATTTTACCCTCTTGATATTTGGAAGGGCATTTTAAAAGAATTTTGTCACAGTAAAAGATTTTGTCAGCTTTCATGCTACCGACCAAAACAATTTTTTCGGATTTTTCAAAATCCTGAGGTTTTGGGGCGGCATAAATGACTTGGTTTTCTCGGCCAAGGCTATCGGACATCGTAAACTCTAATCGGTTTGCATCTAAGGCAGGATTAAATACCATCCCTATAATTTTTCCTTGAGCGTCTTTTTTAAGTTTTCCTACGACGTGGACTTTTTGAGAAGGGTCAGACTTCGAAATTCTTTCGGCTTCATCAAAGCCTACATAGGTACTCGCGTCTCCCGTCGTAATTAAAATAATACCGATGGCAATGGCCACTAAAATTAAACCGATGATATGCGTTTTTTTCATATTAAACTTTCTTAGAAATCTCTTTTTCTAGTCGGGTAATTTTTTTACCCAAATTGAAAAGATAGATAAATAGACCTACAAGTATCAATAAAACAACCGAAATAACCACGTAGATTTTTCCATCGGCTCGGAATTGATCCGCCATTTCTATGTCGGCTTGTTGGGCCATTCCAGTAAAACTGCTAACTAAAAGAATCAATAAAGTGTTTGAAAATTTCATGTTTATTCGTTTTCGGAGTTTAAATATGCTAGTTTTTTAATTCGAATTCTTAGGTTGGCAATCCAATAGCCCAACAAAGTCCACCCAATGATAGCCGGATAAAATACCAGCCGCATATTGGAATCTAAATCGTATTTTGAAAATCCTGGATTTCCTCCATTTCCTGGATGCAGGGAATCGGTCATACGCGGCAAAATCCATATCAAAATCATGAAAATGACAAAGGCAAAAATGTTATATACATTTGAGATTCTTGCTTTTTGTTGTTCATCGGACATAGATGAACGGACTAAACCGTAGGCCAAATAAATTAAAAGACCTATCGCAACAGAATTTAGTTTGGGATCGTTAGTCCACCAATCTCCCCAAGTGAATTTAGCCCAAAGACTACCCGTGATAAGACCTAAAGTAGCAAAAACCAAACCGGTCTCCACATAGGCATTAGAGATCAAATCGCTTTTGATGTCTGATTTCCGAAGGTATTGAATCGAGTGGTATACGGATGTACCCAGTAAAAAAATCATGGTAAACCACATAGTTACATGAAAATATAAATTTCTCACGGTTTCATTTAAAATCGCTTGTCGGGGTACCTTCCCCATAAACCCTGCCCAAATCGTATAGATTAACAGCAGCATGCAAGCTATTTTCCAATAATTCTTTTTTAATGTCTCCATATGTAGGGAAATAAAATTCCTGATAATACTATAACAATTACATCTAAAGAGGCTAAAGTAGCCATTTCATCCCAATTCTCCTGAATGGATATCCCATCCATTGCACTTTTTGAGAGTTTAAGCAAGAGCAATAAGAGCGGAATGATGATGGGAAAACTTAGTACCGACATCAATGTGGCCGAATTTTCGCCCTGAGCAGCTATTCCTGCAACCATGGTAAGGGTAGCTGAAAAACCAATCGACCCTAATAGTAAAGAGATAAGATATAAAGGTAAATTCCCCACCGGATTGCCCATGACCCATGAATAAAACAATATACCCACAAACGAAATACCGATCATCACGAGGGCATTGTACATAATTTTCGAGTATATAACCGCTTCCGGACTAACGATCGAATAGTAAAATATATTTCGCTGTTTTGATTCTTGAGTGAAACTTTTACCGATCGCATTGACGGCGATAAATAAGATGATTAGCCAAAATAAGGTATTCCAAGTAATTGGATTGATCGATTGTTGCTTGGCCTTAAATGATAAATAACAAACGAATATTGTGGAGGCCAAATATAAGAGTAATCCATGAATCGCGTATTTCTGACGCCATTCCATTTGGATTTCTTTTTTAACCAACACCCGTATTTCGTTAATTAGCATAAATAAATCTAATTGGACCCGCAATTTACGACAGAAATTTTGCTTTAAGGAATATTATAAAAGTATTTTACCTTGGTATTAATAGGAAATCGATTGAAATAAATCTTTCAACTGTAAACATCAAATTAAATCTATACTCGATCATTTTTTAGCTCAAATATACTTAGTACATTTGTAGCTAATTTTGAATAATTCTAAATAGGAAAGCTTAGTTCTATATGCGTACAGTAGCAGATTTGAGTATTGGTGAACATGGGTTTATTTCAGGCTTTTCGGATGAAAAACTTTCATTAAAATTATTAGAAATGGGTTGTTTACCAGGAACTGAAGTTATTTTAACCCATCATGCTCCATTTGGCGACCCTATTGCCATAAAAGTTTCAGGTTACACTTTATCGATGCGAAGAGAAGAGGCGGCCACCATCCTTATTAATAACAGATAAATTGGCTAAAATTCCTAAAATAGCACTGATTGGAAACCCGAATGCGGGAAAGTCCTCCTTGTTCAATACATTGACGGGTCTTCGTCAAAAAACCGGAAATTTCCCTGGTGTAACCATGGATAAATTGACGGGAACTTGGGAATTAGGCCCTAAAGATGAAATTGAGGTTTTAGATTTGCCCGGTATTTACAGTATATATCCAAAGTCCATCGACGAGGAGTTAGTGATCAATATTTTGGGAAATCCGGCACACCCTGATTATCCTGATATGGTCATTGTCGTAGCAGATGCATCTAATTTAAAACGAAATTTATTGCTTTTTTCCCAAGTTCGAGATTTGGGAATTCCGACTGTTTTGGCTCTCAATATGATTGACGTAGCGGAAAATGAAGGCTATGTGATCAACTCGATCAAGTTAGCTCGGGAACTCAGTGTTGAGGTGGCGGAAGTAAATGCTAAAAAGGGAATTGGGGTAAATGGATTAAAATTAGCGGTTCGGAAAACCTTAGAAAATAGATTTGCGTCCAATGATGGCTTACCACTGCCGGTTTCGGAGGAGCTAATCGAAGAAATTCAAGCGGCTTTTGGAGAGGTGGACCCTTATCGCTGTTTGCTTTGGCTGATGGAACATGATCGAATGAAAATGTTTACGAAAGCCCAATGTGCTGATTTGGATCAAATCTTGGTCAAACATGATTTTGAACCTAAAAAGTATAAGTCGGCCGAAACTGTGAAACGCTATGAGTTTTTAACAGAGGTGGTTGACCGATGTGTCATTAATTTGAATAGACAGTGGGATGCTCCGCCGGTGAAAACATGGACTGACCGATTAGATAAATTGTTTCTACATCCTGTAGGCGGATATTTGTTTTTTTTGGCGATTTTATTTGTCATGTTTCAAGCCGTTTTCACTTGGGCCACGTACCCCATGGATGCCATCGACGCGGGTGTGGCTTTTTTAAATGATTGGTTGAAAGGCATACTTCCTGAGTCCACCTTCAGGGGATTATTGACCGATGGATTAATTGCAGGAATTGGAGGGGTGTTGATCTTCATTCCACAAATCGCATTTTTGTTTTTCTTCATTTCAATGTTGGAGGAAACGGGTTATATGTCTCGCGTGATGTTCATCATGGATAAATTGATGCGCCGATTTGGATTAAATGGGAAGTCGGTCGTGCCCTTGCTCTCCAGCGTGGCCTGTGCCGTGCCTGCCATTATGAGTACTCGGTCGATCGGCTCTAGAAAAGATCGGCTGATCACTATTTTGGTGACGCCTTTGATGTCTTGTTCGGCCCGATTGCCTATATATACGGTGTTAATTGCCTTAGTGGTTCCTGAAAAAAATACTTTATTTGGGCTTTTTAATTTGCAAGGACTCGTTTTATTTATCTTGTATTTACTAGGATTTTTTATGGCGTTATTTTCTGCCTACATCCTGAAATTGATTCTTAAGGCGAAGGAAAAGAGTTATTTTATTATGGAATTACCCACCTATAAAGGGCCACGATTTAAGCATGTAAGCTATACAATTTTGAATAATGTGAAGGCCTTTGTTTTTGAAGCAGGTAAGGTCATTGTCGCTATTTCGATTATTTTATGGGTATTAGCCAGCTACGGCCCAGGAAATAGTATGGAGGATGCGACCAACCGAGTTAAAACTCAAAATCCAACTCTATCAGGTGTAGGACTTAGCAACAAGATTGCCGGGGAAAAATTAGAAAATTCCTATGCGGGCCATTTTGGTAAATTTATCGAGCCAGCCATCAGGCCTTTGGGCTATGATTGGAAAATAGGCATTGCGTTGATCACTTCATTTGCGGCCCGAGAGGTATTTGTGGGAACGATGTCAACCATTTATAGCTTAGGGGGTGAGATTGACAATGAAAATGCGACGATCAAAAATAGAATGCGAGCTGAGATAAATCCCCAAACAGGAAAGCCGATGTATGATCTGGCTCTAGGGTTCTCCTTGCTAATCTTCTACGCCTTTGCGATGCAATGCATGAGTACATTGGCAACGACCTACCGAGAAACTAAATCGTGGAAATATCCAGTCATTCAATTCGGGTATATGACCGCGTTAGCCTATTTGTCTGCTTTTTTGGTCTATCAGGCGCTCTCTTAAATTTTAATGGGTATGGAGGTGGCCGCTAAATTACTTGTGGCTTTGGCCAAAATCTTCCCTTCCTGATTGTACATTTTAGCTTCAACATTCGCTATTTTTTTACCTACTCGGTACACCTCTGAAGTAACTGTAATTTTTTCACCTGCTTTTGCTCCATAGAGAAAGTCCACATGTAAATTGATAGTTACGTACAAATAATCTATCTCAACGGTGATCAAGGTCATTCCCATAATCTCGTCCAACATCGTTGAAATAATACCCCCGTGTAATACGCCTGCATGATTGCATTGGTCGGCTCTCACGTCAAATTCGGCTGTGATTGAACCTAATTTGGCCTGTTTCAAGGTGCCATCCAACCAAGAGGATACTGGATTCGGATTTCCGTCAACAATCTTGCGATCTAAATTTTGGTTCAAAAACTGAAGAACCGTTTCGTTTGGTTTCATATAATTTGTTAGGCGGAAAAATATTTTTTTACGCGCGGGTCCAGGTCGCGGTCCGACCAAACATGGGTACGCCCACATATCCTCGGATTTCCAGGACTTTGTTGTTATCCTTAACTTTTAAAATGCAGTCATAGGTTTTACCTGATTTTGGGTCATAAATTTTGCCTTCTTCCCAAGCGGAACCCGTGTACTTGAAATCTTGTAAAATAACTAATCCAATGAGGTCACGATTCTTCAATTTGGCCTCTGGATTATTTACGTCCTTTTTACCAGGTGTTTTTCCCCATGAGATTTTGCCATAAAATTTATCTCCTTGTTTGTAAATACTTATTTTTCCGTCTTTTTCTTGGGAAAGCCACTCGCCAACAATGGCATCAGGACCCGAATTTGCAAAGGAATTAGCCTGTAGAAAAAGGGTACTTAGTAAGATTAATAAGGTCGTTTTCATCGATATGAAATTTTTGAAAGTACAAATATAAGTTGAAATCATGATAAATTACTAAACTAACAGAATTCAAAAAGGTTTGCTGACCTCATTTGGAATGCTTATTTTTGTGTCATAATTTGTTTTTAGTTTTTCAGTAAAAAAATTACAGCCAATAGCACAATATGAATTATAATTTAGATCAAATTCCAGAGAGAACTGTAAAACCACGTCAAAAGGGTTTGACGATGGTCATGGACAAAGGCTTGAGTTTAAGGCAAGTAGAAGATTTCATTGAGATGGGCGGTGCGCATACCGACATTGTCAAACTAGGTTGGGCCACGTCCTATGTGACACCAAATTTGAAAGAAAAATTAGCCATCTATAAATCAGCGGGAATTCCTGTTTATTTTGGCGGAACCTTATTTGAAGCATTTTATATTCGGGGCCAAGTGGATGAATATCAGCGCGTACTTGACCAATATGGGATGGAATATGCTGAAATTTCGGATGGCTCAGTGGATATGCCTTCGGATATTAAATGTGAATTTATATACAAATTGTCTAAACAAGTGATTGTTCTTTCTGAAGTGGGGTCTAAAGACGAAGCTAAAATCATTCCTCCGTATAAGTGGATTAAATTGATGAAAATGGAATTGGAAGCTGGTTCGTGGAAGGTAATAGGTGAGGCCAGAGAAGGCGGAAATGTTGGTTTATTTCGTTCCTCAGGTGAAGTACGACAAGGATTAGTGGAGGAGATTTTGACTGAAATTCCTGAGGAGAAAATCATTTGGGAGGCGCCTCAGAAGTCCCAACAAGTTTGGTTTGTTAAATTAGTAGGCGCTAATGTCAACGTTGGAAACATTGCACCTAATGAAGTTATTTCCTTAGAAACGATTCGTTTGGGTTTACGAGGTGATACATTTGACGATTTTTTAACTAAATAAATTACCTTGTAAGGGCCTATCCATTGAAAAAATAGGGTGTCTGGGCTTCCATTATTTTTTATAAATATACCCATGCTTCAATCACTTTTGGATTTATTAAAAGATCCCTTGCAATTTCTTACTGAATTTATTTCGGCCAACGGCTCATTGACTTATGCCCTATTGTTTTTAATCGTGTTTGTGGAAACGGGACTTGTGGTTATGCCCTTGCTTCCAGGAGATTCATTGCTATTTTCAGTAGGTTTATTGGCCTCAGCATCGGGCCAAATAGACGTTTATTTCGTTATTCCTTTGCTTATTTTGGCGGCATTAGCTGGGGATCAGGTCAATTATTTTTTGGGAAGGTATTTCAGTTCTTGGATTAGGGAAAGGGAGCAAATTTTGTTTCTAAAGCGATCACACGTAGAGCAAACGGAAACATTTTATGCTAAATACGGTGCAAAAACGGTTATTTTAGCTAGGTTTATCCCTATCGTAAGAACTGTGGCTCCATTTGTGGCTGGTGCTGGTCGTATGTCCTACCCCGTTTATTTACTTTTTGGATTTTTAGGCGCATGCCTTTGGGTTAGTTCCATCACCATGGCTGGTTTTTATTTGGGAGATAATGCCTTTATCAAGGAAAATTTTGAAAAGGTAGTCCTCGGGATTGTAGCGGTTTCCGTTTTGCCTATTTTGGTTGGACTAATCAAACAACGCTTTTCTAAGTAGAAAAATCATGGCGACCTCCTCTCTTTATGGCCTTATAGGTTATCCGCTAGGGCACTCATTTTCCAAAAAGTATTTTACTGAAAAATTTCAATCGCTTGGGCTATCCGAATCGCATGCCTATGAACAATTTCCCATTGCATCGATTGACGAATTTCCTAGTTTATTAGCTCAGCATCAGTCCACGTTAAAGGGTTTAAATGTTACGATTCCTTACAAGCAGGTAGTGATGCCCTTTCTACATCAGATTGACCCTGCTGCCTTGAAAATTGGCGCTGTCAACACGATTAAAATTCTACCTAATGGGCATACTATTGGTTATAACTCCGATTATTGGGGCTTTAAAAATACACTTATTTCCTGGACTGCTTTGGCTTATTTTAAATCAAAAAAAGCGTTGGTTTTGGGTCAGGGTGGAGCGGCTAAAGCTATAATTGTTGCTTTAGAAGATTTTGGAATTCCTGTGGTTAAAGTTTCAAGAGTGGCGTCCAACGATGCTATTTCCTATGAAGAAATTCCAAAATTTATTTCTGAAATAGGCCTTATTGTTAATACCACACCCCTAGGGATGTTCCCAAATATAGATTCAAGTCCACCAATACCTTATGCGGCTTTAAATGAGCAGCATTTTTTATACGATGCTGTTTATAATCCGTTAGAAACACAATTTCTTAAAAAAGGAATGGCCGCTCGCGTAGGTGGCACCCATACAGGAATTGAGATGTTAATCGGTCAGGCCGATAAGGCTTGGGAGATATGGCAATCTTAATGTAAATAGACCCCTCTTTTTTTTGCATCGGAAATAATTACCTCCACATGTTCGGATAGGGTAGTCGATAATTCGTAGCCCTTGTAATCAGCCGATATCGGAAATTTTCTATAATTCCGGTCCACCAAAACTGCGACTTGGATTTTTTTGACCGGAATACTTAAAAAAGGGGCCAAGGAATAAGAAAAAGTTCGGCCTGTATTTAACACATCGTCCACGACCACAATCACCTTGTTTTCAAATAGTTCTAATGAACAGTCGAAACGTACAGGTTGATCATAAGGAATGTCCTTATTTAATTGAATTTCAACTGCCCTTGCTTGGAGTCCAGAGATTTCCTGGATATGCTCACACAGCATTTTAGCTAAGGCAAAGCCCTCGCCTATGACACCGGCAATAATAATTTCTTTTTCCTCAAAATTATTTTCATAAATCTGAAACGAAATACGTCTGATTTTTTGAAGCAAAGAAGGACCGTCTAAGATTTGTTTTGCCGACATAATTTGTTTTTTGAACTAAAATAGCTCTTAAAATTACCAAAATTATCCAAATTTTGTACCTTTACGCTTTATTTAGCAGTTAAATTATTTTATATGGCCAAAATGTATGGGTCGCAACAGCGCCAACAAATGCAAGCTCCTTCCAATCCTTTAGCGATTAAAACGAAGAAATACGGGTTAGAAAAAAACAAATATATTGGACTTTGTATGCGTCAATTACTTGCCAACCAGTGGAAATGGTCATTTGTTCCTTTGGTTTTAATTCTGGCTAATTTGGCTTTAAATCTGTCGGGTACTTATAAAAACTATTGGATTTATATATTTATTGCCATCGGTACCATCGGATATGTCTTATTTTGGCTCATCCAATTTACCGGCATTACGCAATTAGCTCAGTACAAACAGCTATTTGACAAGTACCGGTATGAAATAGATTCTCGACAGATTTTTATGAAAATTTCCGATAAGGAAGGTGGAATGTTGAAATGGGATATGATCTTGAAAGCCTACAAAGACAAACAGTCCTATGTGCTTGAAATGGGGAAGTTTCAATTCATGTATTTGCCATTTTCAATCTTCAATAATGAAAATGACAAAAAATTAATGGATAAAATTCTTCGCGACAAGGGATTCATTCAATAATTTTCATGGGCAGAATCTTAGCCATTGATTTTGGTTTGAAACGCACAGGCTTAGCGGTGACTGATTCCTTGAAAATTATTGCCAATGGCCTTGAAACAGTTCCAACGCACACATTAATCTCATTTTTGGCGAGTTATTTTCAAAAAGAAATCGTAGATGAGGTAGTCATTGGCATGCCGAAAAATCTTGATAATTCGGATACTGATTCGACGGCAAGTGTGAGAATATTCATTAAAAGCTTTAAAAAGAAATTTCCTGATTTACCCCTGCATGAGCATGATGAAAGGTTTACTTCAAAGTTGGCCATGCAAGCTATGATCGCTGGGGGAATGTCTAAAAAAGACCGACGCGAAAAAGGGAATGTAGACCGCGTTTCAGCCACCATCATATTACAATCCTATATGGAAGCATTGCCATAGGAAAGAATTTCTATTTAGTGACAACTTTAGCGAAGCGATGGTAAAATGGAGTCTTACTAGTCGAACTTTTAGGCTTGAATTTTCCTGTTATAATGGGCACGTACATCACCCTACGTCTAGATTTCTCACCAAAATTTGGAGATACTTCCACTCGATGCCATAATCGTCCATCGTGAATAGTTAAATCACCTCGCTCTATTTCAAAAGCAGCTTCCCTAGGGTCTGAACGATGATCAATAAATTGTTTTTTGCCAAAAAGTAGCTTCAACACGCTTTGGTTTTGGGTTCCAGGCAACACCCTTAATCCTCCATTGGATGAAGGACAATGATCTAAATGGATGCCTACATTAAGCATCGGCAATATTTTTTGACCTAAAAATAAATCACGTGGACTATCTGTATGCCAGCCCATCTGCGTGAATTTAGAATTTGGTTGATTTACATAGTGATTGAACACCAAGCCATCTTTTTCGTCCTCAGAAATTCGACCCTCATACGGGGCTAAAAATTCTGTTAATTGGCTTAACCGGGGATCCTTTAAAAATTCTTGCAAGATCTCACTGTGTTTATTGGTAAAACACATCCGTTGTATCATGTCTTCGCCTTCCGGATTTTTGCCGAATTTTAAGGGGATGCCGTTTATTTTTTGTACCCCGTCGCTAAGCCACTGGGATTCAATTTTAGCCAATTCATCGATAAACCCCAAAGCAGTTTCAGGGGAAATAAAATTTTTATATTGAATAACCCCATATTTTTTGAAATAATCTTTTTGCTCTTGGGTAATTTCTGACTCAAGGGTGAAAGTTTTGTATTCAAATTTTAAAAATGGTTTTTTCATATTGGATAGGCAATGGTTATTTGTAATGTATCAACTAAAATAATATCAAAGAGTTTTGGACATGCAATTTATGTAATTGTCAAAGAAAATGGTAAACTAAATTAAAATTTATGAGAAATATCAGCAATCTGAATCCTAAAAGAATAATTAATTTCCGAATTTTACATAAAATTTAAATACACGAACTTGAAATATTTAATCTTGTTTATCTCAATGTCTGCTTTTAGTCAATCAATTCCACGTCAAGGCAAATACTTTATTTATTGGGGATATAATCGATCGGCGTATCCTACTTCCGATATTTCTTTTAAAGGCCCTGGGTATGATTTTACCTTAAACAAAGTAACAGCATCTGATGCGCCTACTGCTTTTGACGGATTTGAGACATATTTTAACCCATCGCTTTTTTCCATTCCTCAATTTAATTTACATGCAGGGTATTTTATAAAAGATAATTTATCCGTAAGCATCGGTTGGGACCACATGAAATATGTGGTGGATGATTATCAGAATAGCCATATAACGGGTACTATTTCAAGCCAAGTTTCTAATCCTGGAATACGCGTCAATCCTTCATATGTAGGAAATTTTTCGAATGCACCAGTACAAATAAATCCGACTGATTTTGTTGATTACGAACATACTGATGGGTTTAATTATGCGGCTTTGGAATTGGACCATTACACAAATCTGTGGCGAGCTAAAAAAAATCATATGCAATTAGAATGGATTAATGGTGTCGGCATCGGGGTGGTCGTCCCTCGTTCGGATGTTCGTTTATTTACGGTGGGTCAAAATAATTATTGGAATTTGGCCGGAGCAGGTGCGTCGATAAAAACAGGTTTAAGGTTAAATTTAACCAAGCTATTATTTTTTGAAACGAGCCTGAAAGGAGGTTATACGGATTTATGGGATGTCCACACCACAGGCCGTTCTGTGGATAATGCCAGTCAGGCAATTTGGTTTGGGGAGTGGTTTTGGGCGCTTGGATTTAATTTTGGCAAGGCAAAATAAATTTTTAGCTTAGGCTAAAAATATGTATGTTTGGAGATGCGATTGATTTGGCTTCTTTTTACATTGTTTAGTTTGGCCGTTCGGGGCCAACAAGCGGGTCGCATAGAAACGGATCGACCTGATCAAACAGAATGCCCTTTCATTGTTAAAAAAGGGTATATCCAAGCTGAAATGGGTTTTAATCGGAATCATTATGCGGATGGACTCGAATATTTTTTCCCTACCACTTTGCTCAAAATAGGTCTGTGGAAAAATCTAGAATTACGTTATGTGTCCATTGCCTCTTCCTCATCAGGTATTTCAAGTTTTAAATCAGAGGCGATAGGATTTAAAGTAGCCTTGTTCGAAGGGAAAAAATGGATTCCAAGAACCTCCATCATTAGTCATGTACATGGAGATAATCTAAATCGGGATGAGAGTGAGCGAAACTTAGCTAAACACTCAGTAGGCGATGCGGTACTAACCATGCAAAATGATTTTGGTCTAGGCTTTGGAATTGGGTATAATTTGGGAGCTGAATTTCATACCAATGGCAGCGTAGAAGGGATTTACAGGGTTGCTCCTAACATGAATTTAGGCCAAAATGGCTATGCATATATCGAGGTTTTTGGTCGAGTTCCTTTTTCTGTGAATGTGGATCATTGGGTGGATGGAGGTTTAGCCTATTACATTAATGATGATGTTAAATTTGATGGCTCTATTGGAAAAAGTTTATCTAATCATTCAGATTGGTATGGTGCTTTAGGAATTTCCTTCCGTTTCAAAGTTTTTAATCCATAGCCTATTTTCTCCCGATACAAATTATGTAAATTGCGAGAATGAAAAAATTCGAATCCGTTTTTCATCTTGTTTTTGTGATGTTAACGCTGGCATTTGCCGCCATCGGTCAGACTCCTATGAGCGTGACGACACAAATTGGCTCAAAGTCCATTAGCCAAGATGAAAATTTTATTCTTTCATTTACGTTGGCCAGTGCTGAAAATGCTTCGGCCACATTGCCAAGCTATAAGTTTCCTGAACTTTTGAATTTCAAGAAACAAGGAATAAGCCGAGCTAAGGCATCTAAATCGATGAATGGCCAAATAGTCAATACCTATACGTTTTCTCAATATTATTTGCCCGATAAGCCCGGTAATTTTGAAATTAAAAATGAATACATCGAAGTGGCTAATCAAACGTTTAGGCTGGAGCCCTTTGAGATTGTAGTCAGCCCAGCGCTCGAAACAGAGGAATTTACCGAAGAACTATTGCCGAGTGAATTAATCCTTACTTCAAACGATCCCCTTTTTGTGATTACCTCAAATACACGTAAGCCGTTTGTTGGCCAAGGATTCACCCTAAAAATGTCCTTTTTTGTACCAGAAAGTAATGTGCAAGAATTCGAATTTGATCGGAATGACATACAAATTCCCGCCTTAATTTCTAAAATGAAACCTAAGTTTTGTTGGGAAGAAAATTTCGGAATTACGACTGAGCAAATTATCAAGGTATCAATTAATAAAAAGAAATATACGGAATACCGTTTTTTTCAAGCCACTTATTTCGCCTTACAAAATCAAAAAATTCAGATACCTGCCCTGAAATTTAAAATCATTTCAGTTATTAGAAAAGGATTGGAAGCCATTAAAAAACCCGTTTTTTTCACCTCGGCACCCCTAGAAATTAAACTCAGGGATTTACCACATCACCCTTTAAGTGACAAAGTACCGGTTGGGATTTTCCAATTGAAAGAAAGTATTTCGTCGTTAAATTCAAAGACAGGGCAGCCCCTTCAATATACTGCTAGCTTAATAGGAGATGGAAATGAGGCTTTATGGAACAATAAAACTCCGGAGTCCGATTATTTTATGAATTTTGTACCCATTTCAGTGCAAACGACGGTGGCGCCATTTCAAGAAAAAATGTTTGGCAATAAAACAGATAAAATTCAAATTATTCCCAAACAACCAGGTAAATTTGCACTAAGTCATTATTTCAATTGGATTTATTTTAATGTAAAAACAGAGCAGTTTGATACATTAAAATCCAAAATAGTTTTAGACATAACAGGTAATTCATCTGATCATGTATTGAATACCGATCGCGCAGAGGATGAGGTTTATCGAGGCATTGAAAACAAAAATACCCTGGAGGTGTCTTGGGCCAGGTGGGTAAATTGGAGTCAATTAGTTAATTTAATATTGATATTTTTAGCGATTGTGATAGCTTTTCTTGTTTTGAAAAAGCCAAAATAAAAGGATATGAGTAGTATATACGGGAAATTATTTCAAATTAGTACTTTCGGGGAATCTCATGGGCCAGCTGTGGGCGTAGTCGTTCAAGGTTGTCCTTCAGGGATTAATTTTGACATGGATTTTGTGCAATCCGAGTTGGATCGACGAAAACCAGGTCAGTCGCGTATTACTACACAAAGAAAAGAAGCGGATTCAATCGAAGTTTTATCCGGTGTTTTTGAAGGAAAGACAACAGGTACCCCGATCGCCATGTTGGTATGGAATGGCGACCAAAGGTCCAAAGATTATACACACATCGCAGACCAGTTTAGACCCTCTCATGCGGATTACACCTATTTTGCTAAATATGGCCTGAGGGATTACCGGGGTGGAGGACGTAGTTCAGCAAGGGAGACGGTCGCTCGTGTCGCTGCTGGCGCATTGGCCAAATTAGCACTAACACGGCTAGGGGTGAAAATTACGGCCTACGTATCCCAAGTGGGTAACATGAAATTGGAAATCCCAGTAGAACACTTGGACTTATCATTAACTGAATCCAATGCAGTTCGTTGCCCAGACCCCGTTTTAGCTGAAAAAATGTTTACCTACATAGACGACATTAGGAAACAAGGGGATTCTGTTGGCGGTGTTATCTCTGCTTACATTACAGGATGCCCAGTGGGCTTAGGAGAGCCTGTTTTTGATAAACTTCATGCGGAATTAGGCAAGGCGATGTTAAGCATTAATGCCGTAAAAGGATTTGAATATGGCAGTGGATTTTCGGGAGTTGAGTTAAAAGGGTCCCAACATAATGACGTGATTGAAAAACAGGCGGATGGTAGTTTAAGGACTCTGACCAATCACTCAGGAGGTATTCAAGGAGGAATTTCCAACGGCGAACCTATTTATTTTAGAGTTGCTTTCAAACCTGTTGCGACCATTATGCAAGATCAAGACAGCGTCAATGAAAAGGGAGATAAAATTACGGTTTCGGGCAAAGGGAGGCATGACCCTTGCGTGGTTCCTCGCGCAGTTCCCATTGTGGAAGCGATGGCAGCCATCGTTTTATTGGATTTTTATTTAAGAAATCAAGTCATTCAGATGCCACAAAAATGACAATGAACGAAGATGCTTATTATATGAGTTTAGCGTTAAAGCAAGCTGAGCAGGCCTTAGAGGAAGAAGAAATTCCGGTGGGCGCCGTAGTTGTATGCCAAGGAAAAATAGTCGCTAAAGCCTATAATCAGACTGAAATGCTGACCGACGTAACCGCGCACGCTGAAATGTTGGCCATCACCTCTGCCGCTCAAACAATTGGAGCCAAATATTTAAAAGATTGTACTCTGTATGTAACGCTAGAGCCATGTTTGATGTGTGCGGGCGCTATTTATTGGTCCCAGTTGGGCCGACTGGTTTTCGGAGCATCGGAAGAAAAAAGAGGTTTTTTGAGCCTAGGAAGAGGCATCTTACACCCCAAAACGGAGGTGACTTCAGGAATTTTAGCGGAAGAATCAGCTCTTTTGTTACAGGAGTTTTTTTCTATGCGCCGTTAAAAAATATGAGTTTTAACATGGTAGGATTATCAATGATTTGTAATTTTATCTTTCAATTATTTTTACCTAGGTAGAAATTTTTCTCACCTATCACATAAATAAATACTTATATGGCTTTTGAACTATCACCCCTGCCTTTTGCAAACAATGCATTAGAGCCTAATTTTGACGCTTTGACGATGGAAATTCACCATGATCGCCATCATAATGCTTATGTCACCAATTTAAACGCAGCCGTGACAGGCACTCCATTAGAAGGAAAAACGTTGTTGGAATTGTTTTCAACAATATCAACTTTGACACCTGCCGTAAGAAATAATGGAGGTGGACATTATAACCATGATTTGTTTTGGAATATTTTGTCTCCTACCGGAGGAGGCTTACCTGTGGGTACGCTTGGAAAAGCCATCGATGCTAAGTTTGGTTCATTCGATGCTTTCAAAGAAGAATTTAAAAAAGCATCCATCACGCGCTTCGGTTCAGGTTGGGCCTGGTTGGTAGCTCAAAAAGACGGTTCGGTAGCTGTTTCTTCTACCCCAAACCAAGATAATCCCTTGATGGACGTGGCAGATGTAAAAGGATTTCCGGTTATTGGCTTAGACGTTTGGGAGCATGCTTATTATTTAAAGTTTCAAAACAAACGCCCAGATTATGTGGACACATTTTGGAATGTAGTGGATTGGAATAAAGCGGAGGCGCGTTATTTAGCTGCTCAGAATTAAATTTTAGGGGAGAGATTTTAAATTCTCTCCCTTTTTTTGATTTGAGTTTTGCAATATACCTTCCATTTCGTATTTTTGCAGTCCTAAATGGCGGTTGTAGCTCAGTTGGTTAGAGTAGGCGTTTGTGGTGCGCTTGGTCGTGGGTTCGAGTCCCATCATCCGCCCCAATTTAGAAAATGAGAGTCCCGGTAGCGATGCTGGGACTTTTTTAGTAAACTTGCAGGTATGAATCCCATTTATCTAAGGCGTTTTTTAATGGTATTGTATGCAGCTGGATTAATAGGCATGCATATCCCTGCGACTCAAGCGCTATTCATTTCGCTAGTTCCTTTAAACTTGTGGTTTACTGCATTTGTCTGCGTAATCTATCATCCAAGGCCATCATTTAGCACCTATATAGTCTTATTTTTTATTGCAATCGCTGCTTGGTTAACGGAGGTCCAAGGGGTCAGAACAGGTTTGATTTTTGGTAGTTATCGTTACGGTGGTACACTTGGATTGAAATTGGCAGATGTGCCGATCACCATCGGATTGAATTGGATAATTTTATTAATGAGCACAAATGCAGTAGTGGAAGAATGGAATGTAGGGGGTAAAATAGGTAAAGCGGCATTGGGTGCGGGATTGATGACGGCATTGGATTTATTGATTGAACCTGTAGCAGTTCATTTTGATTTTTGGCATTGGGCCAATGTCCAAGTCCCCGTTCAAAATTTTATTGCTTGGTGGGCCCTGAGTTTTTTCTTTCATTATGTATATCAATCAGGCCCATGGCCTTCAAAATCTAGTCTTTTTCGATTAATTGCCTTGCTCCAGTTTCTATTTTTCTTGGGACATTGGCTGTTATTGCAATTTTTTACGCTTTAAACAATTTGCTTTGAAATCAGTTCTAAATTTTTAAATAAGCATTCTACATTTATGACCTCAAACTATTCGATTAAAGACTTAGAACATTTAAGCGGGATTAAAGCGCATACTTTGCGAATTTGGGAACAACGATATGGCATTTTAAATCCTTGTCGGACAGAAACCAATATCCGATACTATGGGGATAAGGAGTTGAAGTTGGTCCTAAACATTGCTTTATTACAAATTAAAGGGGGGTTTAAAATTTCTGAAATTGTCAAAATGTCTGATGATGATATTTTTAGTCATATTATTTCCTTTTCTCAAACTATTTCAGGTTTTCCTGAACATATCCAAGCATTGACTTTGGCTATGTTGGACCTAGACGAACCCAAATTCCAAAAATTAACCCATAATATCGTTAAAAAATATGGTTTTGAGAGTTATATGTTGAACGTTATACACCCTTTTATGCGACGATTGGGAACTCTTTGGCTTTCAAATTCGGTAGGTCCAGCCAAAGAGCATTTTATCAGTCATTTAATTAGGCAAAAAGTGATTGCCGCAATCGATGCCCAAGAGCCTATCATCAAACCTCGAGCAAAAAAGTTTTTATTATATCTTCCTGAAGGTGAATTGCATGAAATTGGCATCTTGTTTGCCAACTATATTTTGCGGGCAAGAAAACATTCCATCGTTTATTTAGGCCAATCATTGCCTTATGATGAGTTGTTGGTTGCCTATGAAGCGTATCAGCCAGATTATATTTTTTCAGTATTTACGAGTGAGCCTAATGTAGATTTGATTAATGACTATTTAGAAAAGATGTATCTAGATCTGCCTAAAAGTAAAATTCTTTTGACAGGATATCAAGCGCTCCAACCTACATGTAAGGTACCTGAGAACATTGATTTAATCATGGATTTTCAGTCATTAATCGATTTAGCTGATAAGGCTTAGCTGAATTCAACTCCTATTTTCGTGGCTTCCTCCACAAATAATTTGACCTGCTGCTCTTGCTCTTTGGGGCAAATCATTAGTGCATTTCCATGTTCGGCCACGATGTAATTTTGTAATCCATGTACGACCACCAATTTGTGATGCGGTGTTTTAATGATACATTTCTCGGTGTCAAAAATAAGTACTTTGCCTTCGATCACATTTTGTTTTTCATCTTTTTCCTTAATCTCATATAGCGATTTCCAGGTGCCTAAATCAGACCAACCAATATCAGCTAAAATGACTTTGACATTCTGTGCTTTTTCCATGATGCCATTGTCAACGGAAATACTTTTACATACTCCATATACTTTTCGGATAAACTCTTCTTCTTTGTCCGTATAATAGACATGGGTTCCCTCGTCAAAATGTTCAGCCATACTAGACAACTGTTTCTCTAATTCTTTTTTGAAAGTAGGAATGCTAAAAATGAAAATGCCTGCATTCCATACATAATCGCCACTATCCAAAAATGCTTCGGCCAATTCAACATTGGGTTTTTCCGTAAATGTTTTGACTACTTTGGCTACTTCATCACTGGGTTGGTATTGAATATATCCATAACCGGTATCTGGCCGCGTAGGGACAATGCCCAGGGTAACTAAATGCGAATCGGATGCGGCTTCCAATGCCTCTTTAATACGGGACTGGAAGGCCTCTTCTTTTAGGATTACATGGTCAGCGGGAGCGACAATCAGTCTTGCTTTCGGATATTTTTTGCCAATTTTATAGGCCGCATAAGCAATGCAAGGAGCGGTATTTCTTCGTTGCGGCTCTTTTAGAATTTGGTCAGCAGCCAAATAAGGCAATTGCTCCTTCACTAAATCTGCAAATTCACTACTGGTTACTACATAAATATTCTCTTTGGGAATGATTCCCTCAAAACGCTCAGCGGTTTGTTGGAGCATCGTTTTTCCCACCCCAAGAACATCATGAAATTGCTTAGGATTTGTACTCCTACTAATGGGCCAAAATCGAGTTCCAATTCCACCCGCCATGATAATTAAAAACGTGTTTTTCATGTTACTGTTTTTGACTAGTAAATGCATCGACTCTTACTTTTGCATTTTCCCGAATGGGTGCATAAAAAAGATTCATGTCGGCTGCATGCCAATTTTTTATATGAACGAATTTCCGACCAAAAACATAGGGGGTATTGGTCCACAAAACCCCTAAGTGATTCTGTGCATCTGCAAAGTTTTTAACCCATTTGAATCCATAGGAGACCCCGCCAAGATTTAATTCTTTAGCAGCAAATTTTTCGTCTAAGGTCCAAGTCAGTGGATTTATGGAGACTAGTTCTGTGGAAGTTTTTGGATGCCAATCGGGTAGATATCCTTGTAAAAAAGTGGTATATGCAATAAAACAACCCGTTTGTGTCGGACTTTCGCAGGGTTTAATGTTCGCAAATATATTTTTTGGCGTCGCGATGCCGATGATGTAGGCGGCTACCAAATTCTTTTGAAGTTCTTTCCCGTCAAAAAATTCCTTGATTAATCTAGTAGCATGGACAGTTCCCTGGCTGTGTGAGGCAATAATGATGGGTCTTCCTTCATTAAAATGTGACATATAATAGAGAAAAGCTTTTTTTACATCGGAATAAGCGAGGTCTAATGCGGCGGCTTTATCCTCTTTAAAGGAGGTGACAAATGCATGATAATGTGCTTGGCGATACCTAGGTGCATAAATACGCCCAGCTGCATTAAAAATAGTCGCTTGGTTTAATATGGTGGAGCTATCTACTTTAGCATTTAAATAGGTATCCGAAACGGAGGCATTCCATTTAAATTCATTAGTCGGTGTATAGGTTAAGATAGTGGGATGAATAAAAAATACATCAGCTTTGGCAGAAGATTGTTCATCCTTAAAGGGGGAACCTGCAGGAACTCGGTCAGCCGCATCTTTTTTTAAAGGTAAGGCAGCCCAATTATTTGCATCTGCATAATCTGATTCTGGTGGTACGGGTGAATCTTTCCACCGCACTTGTAATGTCACGGGACTACTTGTTTTACAATTTTGTAAAATCAGCGTGATTGAGCAAACCGTCAAACACCATAAAAAATTTCTCATTGGACTACTTTATTAAACAAATGTAAGAAGAAAAGAGTCCTTTTTACACACCTGAAAATAGATAGATGAGTTATAACCTGTAAAAATCATGGTTTGAAATAAAAATATTTACTTATAAAGTAGCAATTTTTTGATATATCAAGTGGCCTTTACATAAATCTTATGTAGCTTTGTTTTAAAAGTGTAACCTTATAATCAAAATAAGCCATTTAAAAATCTTCATTATGAAAAGAATTATTACTCAAACCTTACCCATGCTCGCATTCATTTTCGCGATGAGCTTTGCTGCTTTGGCACAAACCCAATTAGCTGGAAATGTTCGTGATGCTGCTTCAAAAGAAGCGCTAATTGGAGTTAGTATCTCTGTAAAAGGGAAAGTTATTGGTACTATTTCAGATGCTAAAGGTAATTTTTCCTTAAGCACGACCACACCAGTTCCTTTCACTTTAGCTGTTTCTATGGTCGGATATGAACGCCAAGAAATTGTTGTATCATCAGCAAAATCAAATTTAAACATCTCTCTAAAAGAACAAGCGACTTTAGGTCAGGATGTCATCGTATCCGCTTCTAGAATTGAAGAAAGCGTGTTGGAATCTCCAGTGACCATTGAAAAAATGGACATTCGTGCGATCAGAGAGTCAGCTGCACCTTCTTTTTATGACGCGCTAAGAAACTTAAAAGGAGTGGAGACCAGTACACAATCTCTTACTTTTTCATCCATCAATATGCGTGGATTTAATAGCAATGGTAATACCCGTGTTGTACAGTTAATTGACGGTATGGACAACCAAGCACCAGGTTTGAACTTCTCAGTAGGTAATATCGTAGGTATTTCTGAATTAGATTTGGAAGGAGTTGAATTGTTGCCGGGTGCCGCTTCTGCTTTATATGGCCCAAATGCCATGAATGGAATTATCTTAATGAGTTCAAAATCACCGTTCTTATATCAGGGCTTAAGTGCTCAGGTAAAAGTAGGTGCCATGAATGCTTCAAATCGTACGGAGGCAACAACGCCTTATAGTGATATTTCAATTCGTTATGCGAAGGCCATCAATAATAAGTGGGCTTACAAATTCAATTTCAATACCTTAAGTGCGGAAGATTGGCAGTCGACAGATTATCGTGATCAATCTTTATTGAATGGTACAACTTTAGGACCAGGTAGTCGTAGTGGAAACTTAGCCTACAACGGGGTTAGTATATTTGGAGATGAGACGAACGTTGAAATGTTATCTTCCTTGACTCCTGAATTAAAAAACCCTGCAAGTCCTTTAACTGCTGGTATTAATCAAATATCTAAAGCAACGGGAGGTTTATTATCACCAACGGCCATTTTAAATTACATCGTTCCTAAAGCTTCTATTTCTCGTGAAGGTTACAAGGAAAGTGATTTAGCTTCTTATGCGAACCGCAACATGAAATTTAATGCGGCTTTGCATTATCGATTTAACGATAATGTGGAGTTGATTTTACAAGGATCATACGGTACAGGTACCACTTTATATACAGGAGCTGATCGTTATTCCATCAAGAATTTCTCGATGGGACAATACAAGGCGGAATTAAAAGGAAGTAATTTCTTCTTGCGCGCGTACACAACTCAGGAAAATTCTGGTGATGCGTATGCGACAGGTACTTTGGGCCAATTAGTCAATGAAGTGGCAACGCCTAGTACTTCTTGGTATCCTACTTACTTCTCTACATTTGCAGGAGCTGCTTTAACTAACTTTGGTACTGTTTTGGCAACCACATTAGCGCAAACGGGAAATCCTAATACTGCAATTGGTAATGCTGTGGCTACTACCCAAGCTAATTTTGCTAATTATCACGCTGCTGCTCGTTTAACTGCTGATGGTGGAAGAAGATTAGTTCCGGGAACGGCAGGATTTAATGCAGCCGTGGAAGCCATCAAAAATAAGGCACTTCCAGCGGGCGCGAAATTCACAGATAAGTCTGCTTTATATCACTATGAAGGAATGTACAACTTCACTGAGAAGTTAAACAAGAAATTAGAAATGATTGTGGGAGCTAGTTATCAAGTATACGCCTTAAATTCAGAGGGTTCTTTGTTTGCCCTGAAAGCGGACGGAAGCGAGTTCACCATTAATGAATTTGGTGGATATATTCAAGTAGGTAAGAAAATGTTTGCCGATAAGTTTAAATTGACCGGCTCGATGCGTTATGATAAGAACGAAAACTTTGAAGGACAGTTTAGCCCACGTTTGACTGGGGTTTTAACACAAGGACGTTCTAATTTCCGTGCTTCTTATCAAACAGGTTTCCGTATTCCTACGACACAAGATCAGTATATCAACTTAAATACGCCATCAGCTCGTTTGCTAGGAGGTCTTCCCGTGGTTCAAGATCGTTATAAATTATCAGGTAATTCATTCACCTTACAATCGGTGCTAGCAGGAAAGCCGGAAGTTTATACGGCGAAAGGTTGGAAGCCAGAGCAAGTTCAAACCGTTGAATTTGGTTACAAAGGATTTTTAGGAGATAAGTTATTGGCCGATTTCTATATCTACCAATCGAACTTTACTAATTTCTCAGCAGGTATGGTGGTAGTTCAATTACCTTCTCAGCACAATGACGCAACGGTGGTAGGAAATAAAGTTTTCTCTTTCCCATCTAACGTTCAGAATGAGGTGGTTACAAACGGTTGGGGTTTAAGTTTAGATTACCAATTGGGATCTAATTGGGCAATAGGAACCAACGTTTCTTACAATGCCGTTAAGGATAATGGAGGCTTAGTCGATTATCAATTAGCATTTAATACTCCTAACTATCGTACCAACGTTACTTTAGGTAACCGTAACATCGGTGGATCCGGTTGGGGATTCAATGCTGCTTGGAGATACCAAGACCAATTTGTTTGGCAATCATCGATTGTTAACCAAGTGGTTAATCAGGCCCAGCAAAGCTTAATTCCTGCTTTCCATACCTTAGATGCGCAGGTTAGCAAGAAATTATCTGCGATGAAGACTATTTTGAAAGTAGGTGGTTCTAATTTATTAGGTGCTGCTTATACGACAGGTTGGGCTAACCCAACGGTTGGAAGTATTTACTACGTTTCTTTAACTTTTGATCAGTTATTGAATAAGTAAAATTCATTTAAAATTATCTTGAGGCTGTCCCTAAAAGGACAGCCTCTTTTTTTGTACCTTTGCGAATTATATTTGATTTTACCATATGCAGCAACCCAAAGATTTAACCGGTTTTTCTCACATTGAGGTGTTGGGTGCGCGTGAACATAATTTAAAAAACATTGATGTCGCAATTCCCCGTAACCAGCTGGTCGTGATTACGGGCATTTCTGGTTCTGGGAAATCTTCATTAGCCTTCGATACGATTTATGCGGAAGGCCAAAGGCGATACATGGAAAGTTTTTCAGCCTATGCCCGTTCATTTTTGGGGAATATGGAACGCCCTGATGTTGACAAAATAAATGGTTTGTCCCCTGTGATATCCATTGAACAGAAGACCACTTCTAAGAATCCAAGGTCGACCGTTGGAACCACCACGGAGATTTATGACTTTATGCGGCTGCTTTTTGCTCGGGCATCAGATGCTTTTTCCTATTTATCTGGCGAACGCATGGTCAAGCAATCAGTGGATCAAATCATATCGACTTTAATGAGTCAATTCTCTTCTTCCAAAGTGTGGTTTTTAGCCCCATTAGTGAAGGGTCGCAAGGGACATTACCGAGAACTTTTTGTGCAAATAGCTAAGTGGGGATATACCAAAGTTCGCGTGGATGGTGAGGTGATGGATCTAGTTCCCAAAATGCAATTAGACCGTTTTAAGGTGCATGATATAGAGGTTGTCGTGGATCGAATCATTGTTTCTGACACCGAACGACTACGAATATCACAATCGTTGCAGACGGCGACCAACTTAGGAAAAGGCCAAGTTTTTGTGTTGGATGAAAAAGGAAAATTGCATTATTTCTCCCAAACATTAATGGATCCAAAAACAGGTTTATCATACGATGAGCCTGCGCCAAACTCCTTCTCCTTTAACAGCCCTTATGGTGCATGTCCTTTTTGCAATGGCCTAGGAGTTGTGGAAGAAATTACGGAAGAATCGGTCATTCCAGACCCATCACTTAGTATCGTTCGAGGGGCTATTGCGCCTATAGGGGAATATAGGGAGTTGTGGATTTTCAAGCAATTGGAGGTGCTTTTAAAACCCTACTCCGTTGGTTTGTCGACTCCGATTGCCAAATTTCCAAGGGAAGCCCTAGATCTTATGTTGTATGGTACCGATGAACCTGTTCCCGTACCTTCTAAAAAATATGTGGGTACTGAGTGGAGTACTAAATATGATGGAATTATTAATTTTCTAAAGCGCCAACAAGATAACGGGTCTGAAAAAACGCAAGATTGGTTGAAGGATTTTTTAGAGATTAAAATTTGTCCGGACTGTGGAGGATTTAGGTTGAAAAAGGAGTCTTTGCATTTTAAAATTGACGGCAAGCATATTGGTGAATTAGCCCAAATGGATGTAGTTGATTTGGCCGATTGGTTTTCTGATTTGGAGGATAGGATTTCAGACCGACAAAGACAAATTGCCACAGAGGTATTGAAAGAAATTAAAAAGAGAATCGGCTTTTTGACGCAGATAGGGCTTACTTATTTAACGCTCGACCGACCGATGAAAAGCTTGTCGGGAGGGGAATCCCAACGTATTCGACTCGCTACCCAAATCGGAACGCAGTTGGTCGGTGTACTTTACATCATGGATGAACCATCCATCGGTCTGCATCAGCGCGATAACGAAAAGCTGATTTTAGCCTTAAAAGATTTACGCGACTTAGGAAATTCTGTGCTGGTCGTCGAACATGACAAAGATATGATGTTGGAGTCTGATTATATATTGGATATTGGACCTGGAGCGGGCCGACATGGAGGACATGTGGTCGGTTTTGGAGCCCCTTCAGAATTTTTAAAACTAGGTACACCCACAGCAAAATACTTGAATGGGGCTTTGAAAATCTCAGCGCCATTAGTTCGTAGAACAGGTAATGGAAATTCCATTGTGCTCAAAGGCGCACATGGAAATAACTTAAAAAATGTAAGTGTTGAATTTCCCTTAGGAAAGTTTATTACGGTGACAGGTGTTTCTGGATCTGGAAAATCGACTTTAATTCATGACACCTTGGTGCTAAAATTGAAGCAATTTTTTGATCGAACCAAACGTGAACCTATGCCATTTAAATCGATCACGGGTTTGGAATTTATCGATAAAGTTATCGAGGTAGATCAGTCGCCTATTGGTCGAACGCCACGTTCAAATCCAGCGACATATACTAATATGTATACCGATATCAGGACTTTATATTGTGAACTACCTGAATCTAAAATTCGGGGGTACAAGGCAGGTCGATTTAGTTTTAATGTCAAAGGGGGTCGCTGTGAAGGTTGCGAAGGGGCGGGTAGGAAAAAAATTGAAATGGAATTTTTACCCGATGTATTTGTCGAATGTGAAACATGTAAGGGAAAAAGATTTAATCGAGAAACCTTGGAAGTTCGCTTCAAGGGGAAATCGATATCAGACGTATTAGATATGACCGTGGAACAGGCGCTCGATTTTTTTGAGCATCAACCCCGTATTTTCCGTAGGGTCCAAACCTTAGCTGAGGTGGGTTTGGGTTATATCACCTTAGGTCAGCATGCAACTACTTTATCTGGAGGGGAGGCGCAAAGGGTTAAATTAGCGGAGGAATTGTCAAAAAAAGACACGGGTAAAACACTATATGTGTTAGACGAACCCACGACAGGTTTACATTTTCAAGATGTTAAATTGCTCTTAGACGTTTTACAAAAATTGGTGGATAAAGGCAATACGGTTTTGGTGATTGAACATAATATGGATGTGATTAAAGTATCGGATTATATTATTGACATGGGCCCTGAAGGAGGAAATGCCGGGGGCCAACTACTTATTTCGGGAACACCGGAGCAAGTGGCTAAGGCTAAAAATAGCCATACAGGTAGATTTTTGAAAAAAGAACTTTAGCGTACAACCTAGAATTATGTGTGTCCTCCAAGGTAATTCTTCTTAGGACAAAAATTTACCTTAAAATATGATTAGTTTGATTTTTTTCTACCTTAAATTTATTTAGTTTTCAGTTTGAAATTCTAGCCCAAATGTTTTCTCTTGACTGGGGTGATTTTTTGATTAATAAATGGATATGACTTATTTTTTTCAATTTCTTTTTATCGTTTTACTAGCTTCCATGGGGTATGTAATTGGGATGCGATTTAAAGGTATTTTGGCCACGATTCGACTGTCACAACCTGTTTATTTGTCAGACCAACCGGCTGAACGTTGGAAAAGGGTGTTTCTACTAGCTTTTGGGCAAAAAAAGATGTTTCAAAAGCCAGTCGTCGGCATTATGCATTTCTTCATTTATATCGGTTTTGTTTTGATAAATGCGGAAATTCTGGAGATTATATTGGATGGAATTTTGGGAACACATCGTTTGTTTGCTCCCTTTTTAGGATCGCTTTACCCTTTGCTTTTGAATTTTTTTGAGCTTTTAGCTGGGGGTGTATTTTTAGCTTGTTTGGTATTTTTTGCTCGTCGGGGCATTTTTAAAGTTCAAAGGCTACAGCCTGAAAATCATGGAGAATTAAAAGGGTTTCCGATCCGAGATGCATATACTATATTAGTTGTCGAGTGCGTGCTGATGTTGGCCCTATGGACCATGAATGCGACTGATGCGATTTTACAGACTAGGGGCCTCGAGCACTATCAGACAGTTGGCTCTTTTATTATTTCAAAAAATTTAATTCCATTTTTTAATTCTTTCAGCACAGAGGCATTGTATTTATTGGAGCGAATGGCTTGGTGGTTTCACATCGTTGGTATTTTGGGATTTGCGCTTTATGTGACTTATTCAAAGCACCTGCATATCTTTTTCGCGTTCCCTGCGGCTTATTTTTCTAGTTTGAAATCCTCCGGATATATAGCTTCTTTGGATTCGGTGACACATGAAGTCAATTTGATGTTAGGTAAATTAGTTTCAAGTGAATCTGCGCCAACTACCTTGCGGTTTGGGGCTAAGGATGTCATGGATTTGAATTGGAAAAATTTATTAGATGCCTATAGTTGTACTGAATGTGGCCGTTGTACGGATCAATGCCCGGCCAATCAAACCGGTAAATTATTATCTCCTCGGAAAATAATGATGGACACGAGAGATCGCTTGGAGGAAGTGGGCGTGATTTTGTCCAAAAACAAAGGCCAATTTGTTGATGATAACAAATCGTTATTGGATAAAATTAGTGGTGAAGAATTGCGCGCTTGTACGACTTGTCAGGCTTGCGTAGAGGCCTGCCCGATGGAATTATCACCTCTAAATATTATTCTGGAATTGAGAAGGTACCAAATCATGGAATTATCCGATGCTCCTACGGCATGGAATTCGATGTTTTCTAATATTGAAACGAATCAAGCCCCTTGGAAATTCAATCCTTCGGATCGAATGAATTGGGCAAAATCATAAGCCATGAAAAAAATATTAATGGGTTTGATCGCCCTAATAGCACTTTATTTAGTGGGTCCTCAGCCAAAAGCTCCCGTGTTGAATGCAATTCCTACTTGGACCAGCATCCCTGATTCGATGTCGCAGATTTCTTCTTTTATCAGGGGAAAAGAATTGGAAAACAAAGAGTTGAAGCCAAATAATGAAGCAAAAATTATCTGGGCTGATTCGCTGAAGCCCCAAAAAACTAAATATGCATTTTTATACGTACATGGCTTTTCCGCATCGCAAATGGAGGGAGATCCGGTACACCGACAAGTTGCCGCGGCGTTTAATGGGAATTTAGTATTGGCTAGAGTCGCAGGACATGGAGAAAAGACGTCCGAGCGTACTTTGGGAAAGGTAACTGCGGATGATTATTATGCCAGTGTTGAAAATTATTTGGCGATTGCCAAAAAAGTAGGCCAAGAAGTTGTGGTCATGGGAACTTCTTTTGGGGGAGCGATGACGGTATATTTAGCCTCTAAACATCCAGAAATCAAAGCCATCATTTTATATGGGCCATGTATTGAGGTGGCTGATCCAAATGCCGCTTTGTTAGATAATCCTTGGGGAATCCAATTAGCTAGACTCATTAAAGGGAGTGACTTTAATGATATCCCGAGTAAAAATTCCTTACATAACGCCTATTGGAATTTGCATTATCGATTGGAAGCTATTGTAGAAATGCAAAATTTCTTAACGCATACGATGAATAAAGAGGTTTTTAGCCAGGTAAAAACACCAGTTTTATTGACTTATTATTATAAAGATGAGGCACATCAAGATCAGGTAGTTTCGGTTAAAGCGATGCAAAAAATGTTTCCTGAGTTGGGAACATCCCCGGCGCTTAAGCGTGAAATAGCATTTCCGGAATCCGGTAATCACGTGATTACCTCACCCATTTTGGGAAACAAAACAGAATTACCCATGCAAGCATCCGTTAAATTTTTAAGTGAAGTCTTACAATTAAAAAAGTAATATGTCAGAGATGGTGTTGAATATTCGAACAATGGCTGATTATTTAGCTAAGGGTGAAATGCCAGAATATTTATTTTGGGTGGGTTGTGCAGGTTCTTTTGACGACCGACAAAAAAAAGTAACGCGTGCTTTTTGTGAGATTTTACAAAAGGCTGAAATTTCATATGCCGTCTTAGGGACGGAGGAATCTTGTACAGGAGATCCAGCGCGTAGGGCAGGCAATGAATTTTTATTTCAGATGCAGGCGATGACCAATATTGAGGTCCTCAATATGTACCAAGTGAAAAAGATTGTTACGGCTTGTCCACATTGTTTTAATACGCTGAAAAACGAATACCCCAGTTTAGGGGGTAGCTATGAAGTTATTCATCACACCGAGTTATTGGCTCAATTGCTAAAAGACGGCAAAATAGAAATCTCTGAGGAAAGGGAGGAAATCGCATTTCATGATTCTTGTTATTTGGGTCGTGGAAATGGGATTTATGAAGCACCTCGAGAAATTATTTCGCAGCTTCAGAAAGATCTTAAAGAGCTAAAAAGTTGCCGTACGAAAGGACTTTGCTGTGGGGCTGGTGGTGCCCAAGTTTTTAAAGAACCTGAGCCTGGAGCCTTCGATATACAAATAAAAAGGACAGAAGAGATTATTGAATCTGGTGTAAAAAAAGTGGCTATTGCCTGTCCTTTTTGTATGGTAATGATTCAAGACGGATTAAATAAAACCGGTCATGATCAAAATATTCAGGTGGTGGATTTGGCAGAATTAGTACAAAAATCAATGAAATAAGATGTATATACCCTTCGAACAATTGCCCGACCAATCCCGTGTTTGGGTATATCAGGCCAACCGTCCTTTGAGTGAAATCGAAATGGAGCAGACGAGCGCTTATTTAAAAAATGAAATGGATGCTTGGGCGGCTCATAGCGCACCCTTAAATGCATCCTTTGAAATTCGATTTAATCAAGTTGTTATTGTGGCGGTCAATGAAGATCTAAATCAGGCTTCAGGTTGTTCGATCGACGCTTCGACTCGTTGGTTTAAATCTTTAGGAGAGCTGCTTCAGGTCGATTTTTTTGATCGGCAAATTGCCAAAATCCAAGGGGAGCAAATCTTGCTTATTCCGATAACATTCATTAAAGATTTTATTATTGGCGCTAATTTGTTGGAAGAGGATTACATCATTCCGCCGCAAACCTCAGATTTAGGTCAATATAGAAACCAATGGCTTCAGACGGTTCGCGAGTCTTGGTTGAAGAAATATTTAGTTAATTCAAACGTTTAACATGGCTGAAGATTTAATTAAAATCAACGGAACAAAAGCAGACCGATATGCGAATTTGTATCCTCAGATTCAATCATTGTTGGCCGGAGAAACGGATCTATATGCTAACCTCGCTAATATCGCGGCCGCCATCCATGATATTTTCGGATTTTTTTGGGTCGGATTTTATTTAGTGAAGGGGGATGAATTAGTCCTAGGTCCATTTCAAGGCCCCGTGGCTTGTACTCGAATTCCTTTTCACAAAGGAGTTTGTGGGCACGCCTACACAGAAAGAAAAACAATTATCGTGCCTAATGTAGATGAATTTCCTGGCCATATTGCCTGTGCCTCTGCCTCAAAATCGGAAATAGTGATTCCCGTATTTCATGAGAACCAAATAGCTTTAGTCCTAGATGTGGACTCGGACAGTTTAAATGATTTTAATGTGGAAGACCAAATAGGCCTTGAAAAAATCATGGGTTTAATTGAAGAGAACTGGGGGAACTGGAGTTAGCGTAGTTTCGCGATCACTGTTTCTCCGCCGACAGGTTTATCGCCTAGATTCACACAGATTTCCGCGTCTAGAGGCAAGAAAATATCGATTCTACTTCCAAATTTTATAAATCCAAATTCTGAGCCTTGGGTGACGGATTCGTTTTCTTTGGCATACCAACAAATTCTTTTGGCTAGAGCACCGGCTATTTGGCGAAATAATATTTCAGTTCCATTTTCATGTTTGACTACGTAGGTCGTGCGCTCATTTTCAGTACTTGACTTAGGATGCCAAGCTACGAGAAATTTCCCAGGATGATATTTAAAATAGGAAACTATACCCGAAATGGGATTAAAATTGATGTGCACATTTAAAGGCGACATGAAAATTGAAATCTGTCTACGTGTCCCCTTAAAATATTCGGATTCTACCGTTTCTTCGATCACGACAACTTTTCCGTCTGCCGGAGCAATAATATGTTGTGGATTTATTTCCGTATGGCGTGTCGGTACTCTGAAAAATTGTAAAATAATCAAATAAAATAGGGAAGTTATGATCACAACGAATTCCCTTAGGTATTCTCGATCTGGAAAAAAATAGGCAAAGAGCGCATTGATGCCTAAGACAATGATGAGTGATGTGATTAATAAAGTCTTTCCTTCGCGGTGTAAGGTCATAATTTAATTATTTCAATGGGTAGCTAATTGTTTTAAGCTTGGATCAAGCATTTAAAATTAGCCATTTTCGTTTAAATTATGACAAGATTTTTAATTCATATGACAAGAATTATTTAAGTTTTGGGTAAAAAAATTGCATTTTTGAACAGTTTTGAATTTCTATGAGGTATTTCCACTGGTTTTTTTTCTTTCTTTTTCTTTTATTAGCCAGATCTATATCTGCACAAAAGGCTAAATGGATTCATCCAATAACAGGAAATTTTTATCAGATTGATTTTGAAACCCAAACCTTATTAGAGAATAATGACGGGGTTCATTGGAAAAAAATAGCGGACCTTAGCTTTGAAGAAATCATAAGCAAAGATCTAATTTTTGGGAATAGAAGTTATCAAGAAATTCCTATTCCAGGTTCTAGCTTATCTTATTTACTCGTTAATTGTACAGGCCAAGTATATCAATTAGATCGTAAAAATTGGGTTTTAAAGCGTGTCGATCAAACTTTTTTTCGAGGCGCTAATTGTCAATCGGTTAAATTTCTCCGGAATGGGGTATTGTATTCCTTTGGGGGTTATGGATTTTGGCAATCAACGAATGTGTTAACTAAATACGACCCCAAAAATAAAGAATGGTTGAGTATAGGTGCTTATGGTGATATGCCTCCAGCGATTAATGATGGAATTTCTGTATATGTTCCTTCAAAGGATATTTTTGTGACCATGGCTAATTTACAAGTTAATGACTCTCGCTTATACAAAAGTTCAGTATTCAATTGGGATATTTATGAATTTCGATTTAATAAACAAGAATTTACAAAAGTAGGAACGGTCCACTTAGAGGAGCTAAAGAAATATTTAGAAAAAGAGCTGAATAGAAATATTTTATTTAATGGTAGGTATATTGTTTTAACCGATAAATCTTCCGTACAGGTTTACCGCTACGACACAATGATCATCATTGATCTTTTAGATGGGTACAAAACCTACCGTTGGAATAATACAAGGAGGTTGCCTATCATGACCAATAATGAGGATTTTACTGAGCAGGAAATGCACTTCAAGGGGAAAGACACATTGGCCTGGTTTTCTAATTTTACTTCTAAAAACCAAGTAAATAAGAATTTAGGTCAATATAGTATGTCTATTAAAGATGTGTTGGCTGATTCAGAATATTTAGGTAAACTGACTGACGAACCTTGGTATATTGAATTTTTTAAAGTTGTTATGTTAAGTTCAGGCATTTTAGTGGCTATATTTTTCATGTATATTTTTGGTAATCTAAAGAGACGTAGGCTCAAGCGAAATATAAAAAGTGTATTAGGGGAAAATGAACAAAAGTTTCTAAATTTTCTTTTGTTAAATTACAATCAGGGCTATGTCAACGGACATCAATTGATTGCTTTTTTTGGTCGACATAAAAGTGCTCCCGAATCCCAAAGACAATTTAGATCTAAGTTGATCGATAATTTTAACAAGTCTTTATCTTTGGTTTTTCAAGAAACAAAGATTTTAGATATTCACCAAGATGAAAGTGATCACAGGATGTTGAACTATCGATTGAATAGTAAGATGTATAAAATTCTTTCTAAGCTCTAATTATTTTTGAAAAATGATGACTGGATCAGTCTCTATGGTATTACTTTGTTGGAATGCCTTGTCTTTGATGTAAATCTGAAACTTTAATGTATCATTAAATTCAGTGAAAAGAGGTGAATAGCCTTTGTAGAAGGCGTAAACGAACTGAGTTGAATACGAAATAGTTCCTTCTATCGGACCCGGTTTTTGGTCGGGACGCAATTGGAAATTCATTAAACCACCTATTTTTGGGCTGAACAACACAGGGACATATTTCCCATTTTTCTTTAATAGCACATCCACTTCGAAATTTCTAAAGTCTTTGTATTTAGCATTTGCTTTTATTTCTGCCGCTGTGATGCCGAGGTCCCCATCGCCATCCTCAAAACGAACACTCATGATAATCGAATCGATTTTAGTTTTACCACCAAAGCCGTCGCTACTTGTTTTGGTGATTTTTTGAATGGATTCAAACGAGATGGCCGGTGTAGTGCTAAATTCAGGTTCCTTCACGCATCCCAAGATGAGTAGCGCAATAGAAATAAGCATACTGAATAAAAAACTTTTGTTGGACATTCAAATCTTACATTAAGAATCGTAAAGTTAACGATTTGGTTTAATTTTGTATGAAATTCGAAATAAAAGGTATGCAAGAAAATCCTGAGGGGGTGGAGTTACAAATAGAAGCGTTAAAACGTAATGTTTTAGCGGTAGGGTCGGCTAATTTTGAGGCTTTGGCTTTAGAGGTTTTTAATTTCCAAGCGCTGCATAATCCTATTTATCAGTCTTTTCTTAGGATGTTGGACTGTTCGGTGGATTCCATTCAGTCGGTCGACCAAATTCCTTTTTTGCCGATTGAACTTTTTAAAACATACCAAGTTCAGACGGGTTTCTCCCCAGTGCTCTTTGATTTTGAAAGTTCCGGTACTACTGGACAAATACCTTCAAAACACGTCGTTTGCGACCCCGAATTTTATAAAAAAAATTCTTTAAATGCATTTAATCATAATTTTGGCGCTCCGAAGGATTATCATATTTTTGCCTTATTGCCCTCTTATTTGGAAAGGAACACGTCAAGTTTGGTTTTTATGATGGATCATTTTATTCAAGAATCACAATCTGAATTTTCTGGATTTTTTTTAAATCAATATGATGAATTGAAGACTCAAATTAAAGCAGCATTAAAAACAAATCGTAAAATTTGGGTAATTGGAGTGACTTTTGGACTCTTAGATTGGATCGATTCAGGCCAAGATTTTTCATTTTGGAATGAGGCGATCAAAGAAGGGCGCATCATCGTCATGGAAACAGGAGGTATGAAAGGGCGTAGAGAAGAGTGGATTCGAGATCGCATTCATGCCTACATGATGGAGCACATGGGAGTTGAAAAAGTAGCTTCTGAATATGGAATGACAGAATTGTTTTCTCAAGCCTATTCGTTTTCAGACGGAATTTTTATTCCCGCTCAAACCATGCGTGTGCTCCTGCGTGAGGTGAATGATCCATTTTCATTGGTTAAAAGTCCAGGGAAAGTGGGCGGAATAAAAGTCATAGATTTGGCCAATATTGAATCTTGTGCCTTTATTGAAACCCGAGATTTAGGCTCACTAGAAGAGGATGGTATTCGATTTAAAGTCTTGGGACGTTTTGATAATTCAGAAATGAGGGGTTGTAGCTTGATGGTATCAGCGCCCTGATAGGTAATTTTAAGGATGTGGAACTAACCACGATGATCCATCAGTATAATATTCATTTTTCCAAATAGGTACTTCTTTTTTTAACGTGTCGATTAACCATTGGCATGCCTCAAATGCCTCAGCTCGGTGTACGCAAGTCACCCCGATGATCACTGCGATATCACCAATTTCCAAAGGTCCTATTCGATGGCAAACAGCGACTTTGATAATAGGCCATTTTTCTCCGGCTGCGGTGATTAACTTTTCCATTTGTTTGACGGCCATGGGTGAATATGCCTCCATGGTTAATGAATTAACCTCTTTACCTTGATTTTTATTTCTTATTGTGCCTATGAACAAACAAATTCCTCCAGCCTCTTCAGTTTGTAAAAATTGGAATTGGGGATCGATCATCAGTGGAGAATCGATTAACTCAATTTTCTGCTCCATGTTTATTTTCTTTGATAGGTCAAAAAGCTGTATTGGAACTTATTTTTTTCATCGGTTACGCCTCTTTCTCGGGATACAACTTCCCAGGTATCCGCTGGGATCTCCGGGAAATACGTGTCCCCATCAAAAATATCATGGAGTTGGGTAACTAATATTTGATCGGCATGGGAAAGGCCTACTTGGTATATTTCAGCGCCACCTACAATGTAAATATCATCCCTTGAAATTGATTTAGCTTTTAAAATAGCCTCGTCCAACGAGTGTGCTGTAATAATTCCGTCTGGCTTAAATTCTGCTTGTCGAGTGATAGCGATTGTAGTCCGATTTGGCAACGGTCGGCCAATGGACTCATAGGTTTTTCTCCCCATGATAATCACATGTCCTGTAGTGAGCGCTTTAAATCGCTGTAGGTCAGCGGGTAAATGCCAGATCAACGCATTATTTTTTCCAATGACCCTATTTTCGTCAAAAGCGACTAATATTTTTATCAATTGTTCTAATTTTTTATCAAAAATAAGAGATTTTTTGGGATCTATTTAGCCATAGGCGGATATAAGTGGATTTATGGAAAATTGATAAATTTATTTTCAATAATGCTTCCCAATTTGAGCTCAAACCACTAATTTTGTACAATTTTTGAGCCATACTGAAAGGCCAAATTTTTTAAAATTATAACGCTTTAAATTTATACCATCCTGTGCCCAAAGATTCGTCGATTAAATCAGTCCTAATTATTGGTTCCGGTCCCATTGTGATTGGTCAAGCTTGTGAATTTGATTATGCAGGTTCCCAAGCAGCACGTTCTTTGCGAGAGGAGGGGATCGAGGTCATTTTAATTAATTCCAATCCAGCGACTATTATGACGGATCCGATGAATGCGGATCACGTGTATTTGAAGCCATTAGAAAAGGCATCCATCATTCACATATTAGAACGCCATCAAATTGATGCGGTTTTGCCTACGATGGGAGGCCAAACAGCCTTAAATTTAGCCATTGATTGTGATTCAGCAGGAATTTGGGAAAAGTATGGTGTTCGTATCATTGGAGTAGACATTGCGGCGATTGAAACGACCGAGGATCGCGAGAAGTTCCGCTTGAAAATGATTGAGATTGGTGTTGGAGTTTGTAAGGGTCGTACCGCACGTTCTTTTTTAGAAGGAAAAGAAATAGCACAGGAAACAGGTTTCCCTTTGGTAATTCGTCCATCCTTTACCCTGGGAGGAACAGGAGGCGGTTTTGTAAATGACCCAAAAGACTTTGATGCGGCATTAAATAAAGGATTACATGCTTCTCCTACGCATGAGGTTTTGGTGGAACAATCCATCATGGGTTGGAAAGAATATGAATTAGAGTTACTCCGTGATCACATCGGTAATGTGATCATTATTTGCTCGATTGAGAATTTTGATCCTATGGGAATTCATACGGGAGATTCTATTACGGTAGCACCTGCCATGACATTGCCAGATACAATTTACCAACGAATGAGAGACATGGCCATCAAGATGATGAATGCCATAGGTACTTTCGCAGGTGGTTGTAATGTTCAGTTTTCATTAAATCCCGAAACGGATGAAATCATAGCGATTGAAGTAAATCCACGTGTGTCTCGATCTTCTGCTTTGGCATCGAAAGCGACGGGTTATCCGATTGCGAAGATTGCGGCTAAAATGTCCATCGGGTACAATTTGGATGAATTGACCAATGCGATTACAGGAACGACCTCTGCTTATTTTGAGCCTGCCTTGGATTATGTCATTGTTAAAGTGCCAAGATGGAATTTTGATAAGTTTAAAGGAGCAGATCGTACCCTCGGTTTGCAAATGAAATCGGTGGGTGAAACCATGGGTATCGGACGTAATTTCCAAGAGGCGCTCCAAAAAGCATGTCAGTCTTTAGAGATTAAGCGAAATGGCATGGGGGCGGATGGAAAAGAATTGAAGGATCAGGATGCGATTATGTACTCGCTAGCCAATCCTTCCTGGAATCGCTTGTTTCATATTTATGATGCCTTTAAAATGGGTATTTCATTTAAGACGATTCAACAATTAACCAAAATAGATAAGTGGTTTTTGAATCAAATCGAGGATTTGGTTCGGGTAGAAAAAGAAATAGAAAAGTACTCGGTTCATAATATTCCCAAAGTTTTACTCGAAGAGGCGAAGCATAAGGGTTTTGCAGATCGCCAGATTGCCCACACATTACGTTGTTTAGAATCCGAGGTTTATGATCAGCGTAATAGCTTAGGCATTAAGCGTATTTACAAATGTGTGGATACCTGTGCCGCTGAATTTGAAGCAAAGACCCCCTATTATTATTCTACGTTTGGCCAAGAAGGTTCTGATGTTTTGGATAATGAATCGTTGGTAACAACGAAGAAAAAGGTGGTCGTTTTGGGATCAGGGCCCAACCGGATAGGTCAAGGAATCGAATTTGATTATTCTTGTGTGCATGGGGTTTTGGCGGCCAAAGAAGCTGGCTATGAGACCATTATGATAAATTCAAATCCAGAGACGGTGTCAACGGATTTTGATATCGCGGATAAATTGTATTTTGAACCCGTATTTTGGGAGCATGTCTATGACATCATTCAGCATGAAAAACCTGAGGGTGTAATAGTCCAATTAGGGGGCCAAACGGCTTTAAAATTAGCCGAGAAGCTTTCAAAGTATGGCATTAAAATTTTGGGGACTTCCTTTGAGGCCTTGGATTTAGCTGAGGACCGTGGAGCATTCTCTAGTCTTTTGAAAGATTTAGATATTCCATATCCTAAGTTTGGCGTTTGTGAAGATGCAGATAATGCAGCAGCGCTTGGACGTGAGCTTGGATATCCGTTATTGGTTCGTCCATCCTATGTTTTGGGGGGGCAATCCATGAAAATTGTGATTAATGAGCAGGAGTTGGAGCAACATGTAGTGGATATTTTACGTGATATTCCAGGGAACAAAATCTTGCTGGATCACTTCTTAGAAAATGCCATTGAGGCGGAGGCCGATGCGATTTGTGATGGCGA
>Ga0209499_1000037_pt1 | contig 94954 bp, 83 predicted proteins | sample C_130208_EF_Meta_FD_187306 | JGI IMG/M metagenome (GOLD analysis project Ga0209499, IMG submission 187306) | Freshwater microbial communities from Lake Croche, Canada to study carbon cycling - C_130208_EF_MetaG (SPAdes) (version 2) | ecosystem: Environmental > Aquatic > Freshwater > Lake...
CGCGATTGCTTGATTGGCATTGGGGGTGGTGCGGCTTTAGATGTGGCCAGGGCGATTGTGCTTCAAGTAAATCATCGGGAGGATTTGTTTGTCTATGATGATTTGATTGGTGGAGATGTCTATGTAACCAACGATGTGCCGCATTTTATCACGATTCCAACTACCTCCGGAACCGGAAGTGAGGTAGGAAGATCAGCCATTATTGCGGATGATGAAACGCACCAAAAAAAGATTTTATTTTCTCCTAAGTTATTGGCTAAAATTGTTTTTGCTGATCCATTGTTAACGATGGAATTACCTGCATTTGTTACTGCAGCTACAGGAATGGATGCTTTGACTCATAATATGGAAGCCTATTTGGCCAAAAATTATCATCCCATGTGTGATGGAATTGCCTTAGAGGGCATGCGTTTAGTCGCTGAATCTTTGGTGGATGCGGTACGTCAGCCGGATATAAATGCCAGGTCAAAAATGTTACTAGCCTCCATGATGGGTGCCATCGCATTCCAAAAAGGCTTAGGCGTGGTTCACTCCTTAGCTCATCCACTTTCTTCTTTATTAGATACGCATCATGGTTTAGCCAACGCGGTGAATATTCCGTATGGCATGCGATTTAACATCGCTGGATTTGAGGATCGATTTGCTCGGATGGCGCAGGCCTTAGGCCTGAAATCGGAGTCGGGCGAGTCGGTGGTTCAATATCTTTTTGATTTAAATTTACAGGTTGGTATTCCTCATCGCTTGAGGGAAATTCAAGTGAAAGAGGAACATTTAGATACTTTGGCGGCTTTGGCTTTTGCTGATTTTGCTCATCCTAATAACCCTAAACCTGTCTCTCAAGCAGATTTTCGAGCCTTATATGCGGAGGCTTTATAGGATATGAAACGAATTGGAATTACTACTTCGGATACCAACTTCCTCAATTATCCAAATTGGATTGCAGGTGAAGGAGTGGAAGTTGTACATCTTTCATATACAGAAAAAAACACTCAGGATTTTGATGCTTGCGATGGCTTTGTTTTGACCGGGGGCATTGATTTACATCCTCAGTTTTATCAAAATACAAGGGTAGATTATCCCAATACAACGGTATTTAATGAGTCGAGAGATCTTTTTGAGATGGAGGTTTTCGAATTTGCGTGCCAACAAAATAAACCCGTTCTGGCCATTTGCCGCGGATTGCAATTAGTGAATATTGCATTGGGTGGAAATTTAATTCAGGACCTACAGGAAAACGGTTTTGAAAATCATCGCAAAGGACCTGATGGCGATAGGGAACATAAAATCGAGGTCAAACCAGGTACGTTGTTGGCCAAAATTTCAGGTACTCTTTGTGGTTTTGTCAACTCGGCGCATCACCAAGGAGTAGACCAAATCGCAGACGAGTTGAAAGTTTCCGCTTATTCAGAAGATGGGGTCGTCGAGGCCATTGAATATAAGGAGGCAAATAAACCGTTTTTATTGGCGGTCCAATGGCACCCTGAACGACTGCAAATTTCAGCTTCAAACTTAGCTTTTTCACAAAATATTCGGCTTGCTTTTATAGAAGCCCTACATAAATAACAACGAATGAAAATTTACAATCCTGCCACAGAAGAAATTATCACCACAATCCAAGAGGACAACGAGACTAGTTTATCATTGAAATTTGAAAGATTAAAGAAATCTAATAAACAATGGTCGGCCGTTCCGATACAAAAACGTGCGGAAATTCTCGAGAAATTTGTGTCCTTACTCAAGGAAAATATAGAAGAATTAGCTTCCATTTTGACCTCTGAAATGGGGAAGCCCTTGCAACAAAGTAGAAATGAAATCAATGGGGCAGGTGCAAAGGCTAGCTGGTTAGCGCAACATGCGACTCAATATTTATCGGATGAAATCATGTCGGTTTCAGACTCAATGACCGAAAAAATTGTGTACGAACCCTTGGGAATTATTTGCAATATCTCGGCTTGGAATTATCCCTATAATGTGGGTGTCAATATTTTTGTGCCTGCTTTACTGGCCGGGAATGCAGTCATGTACAAACCCTCCGAGTATGCGACATTAACCGGGCTTCAAATAGGCAAATTTTTAGTGGAGGCCGGGGTGCCGGAGGATGTATTCCAAGTGGCAATCGGAGCGGGAGAGATAGGTAGGACTTTATTAGATATGCCTTTTAATGGGTATTATTTTACGGGATCTTATCAAACGGGCCAAAAAATTTATGAGCATGTGGCCAAAAAAATGGTTCCTTGCGTCCTCGAATTAGGTGGAAAAGATCCCGTCTATGTGGCGGATGATGTGGTGGATGTAGCAGGAGCAGCCGCTGGAATTGCGGATGGGGTCTTTTATAACAATGGCCAAAGTTGTTGTTCCGTAGAGCGCATTTATGTGCAATCGGCGATTTATGATGAATTTGTTCGGGCTTTTGTCGAGGAGGTTCAATCGTGGAAAATGGGATCTCCTACAGAGGATGGCGTATATATAACGGTTTTAAGCCGCAGGGCCCAATTAGATTTGCTTGCGAGCCAAGTGTCTGATGCGGTAGCTAAAGGGGCTAAGATTTTATTAGGTGGAAAGCGAATAGACCGAAAGGGGAATTATTTTGAACCTACCGTTCTTGTCAACGTAACCAATGAAATGGCCGTTATGCAAGAAGAAAGTTTCGGTCCCATCATTGGAATTATGCGCGTTGAACATGACCCGGAGGCGGTTCGTTTGATGAATGATACTAATTATGGTCTTACGGCTGGGGTTTATTCGGCTGATCAAAATAGGGCGGAGGTCATCTTAGCTCAAATAGACGCTGGATCTGGATATTGGAATTGTTGCGATCGTGTGAGTGCCGCTTTGCCATGGAGTGGTCGGGGTCACTCAGGTTTTGGGTCGACACTTTCACAGGTGGGTTTGAGGGCGTTTACAAAACCTAAAGCTTTTCATTTACGAAAATAAAAGAGGAACGTGAAAATTTCCACGTTCCTCTTTTATTTCATTAACCTCGGATGCTGTTTTTATCTTTGGCAATTAACCAAGAAGGCTAATTCTTATTTCTGAGCATTAATCCACGCGGCTAGTTTTTTAACATCGGCTCTAGGAACATGTGTCATTGGAGGCATTGGCGTCGCATAATCGGGCCAATTCGATGGCTTCGGCTGGATAATTAAGGCTTCAATTTGGGCGTTGGTATAATTTCTTTTCGCCACTTCTGTATACGCAGGACCCACGGCTCTTTCCTTTACTTTATGGCAAGCTAGACACGTATGTTTCGTCAAAAGTGCTTGCGCTTCCTTATCTGAGATGATTTGCGTTTTAGTGATTTTGGGACCTGCTTCTTTGGTTTGGTTGTCTGGGGTATTGGCTTCCTGACCAGCATCTATTTTCTCCTTGGCCGCTTTGGTTTTTGGAGTGACCAATGGAATATTTGCTTTCGGCCCACTCGGTATAGAATTTAAGGTATAAAAAGCGGAGCCATGCAGAAGAGGTAATGCGTCTGAGTTAGAAACGACTCCTTCCGGCTTGATGGTGTGGATGTAACCTTCTCTAAGGCCGTCTACAACAATTCGAACTTTTAGTCCATCTTCTGAAACTTGAGCACCTCGAACAGGGTTTTCTTTTTGGTTGACCATCGGGCTTCCGTACACAGGATGGTATTTGTAGATATAGCTACTCACATCATAGTTGTTTACATCAGCGGCTAATTTTTTATTGACCGGTAAAGTAAACTCAATTTCAAATCCATCGGGCATGGCACGCACGGCTTTCATTTCAAAAGGAGTTTTTCCTGAGTAGACCAAACGTTCTAAGCCAAAATCTTCTTTTCCAATGGAACCCCAACCGCGATTGGTTCCGCCAACAAATAGATTTTTGTCTGACCCAAATGCCATTCTAAGAACCCCAGATCTGAATCCGGATACAAATTCAAATGAAGCACCTTGGAATCGGCCATTTATTTTTTCTAAAAATACGCGGGCAATTTTGGACATTCCTTGGTCGCCAACAAATAGCTGTCCCGAGAATGGACCAAAAGCACCATTGGTTTCATCTGGAATTATTTCAGAGGTTGATATGCCAAGAACTCCATGTGGCAACCAAACCGCCGGGGATTTAATACCCATATTAGGGAGTGCTTTGCCCATTTCATAAATGGTCGTCATGGGCTTTGCCTCATTTTCAACAAACTCAGGTTTTACCAGTGGATTATCTCTTGGATCCACTTTTTCAAACACCATTTCTTTTCTCATTTTTACCGGGGACTCTGGTCGGTCGGCCCACTTTAAAGAGGCAGGATGTCCCATAAAATTCCCTTTTTCAATGTGGGAAATGAATCCCGAACCTTGCCAATCTCCTTGGTTATCGCCATAAAATAATTCTCCATTAATCATGCCAAGACCGCACGGAGAGCGCATACCCGCCGCAAAAGGCTCCATTTTTCCGTCGGGGCTAATTTTCATGGCCCAACCGCGCCATGGGACGAGTGATTTCCCTGCCCACCAATCGGTGTTACCAAAACCCACGTTCCCTGTAACGTAAAACGAGCCGTCAGGTCCCACTTTTGGCCCGTATGAATATTCATGGTAATGACCCGAGATAGGCCAAGAATATACGGTTTCATAGCGTTCCGCTTTTCCATCTCCATTTTTATCCACAAGCCTAGTTAATTCACCCCTTTGTGCACAATACAAGAAACCATCTAAATAGGTTAAACCTAAAATTTCATGTAGGCCTGATGCGAATTTCTTAAAATTTGGTCGTGCACTATTAGGATTTTCGATGATGTAAACATCCCCTCTTCTAGTAGAAACGGCCACATCGCCGTTAGGCAATAATGCGAGTCCACCTACTTCCAAAACTAAACCTTCAGGAGCTGGAATACGGGCGATTTTATAATAATCGCTCTCGACTGGATTTTGGGCAAAAATCATCGTTGAAATGCCCGCTAATACTAAAGTTAAAAATATATTTTTCATTTCTTTAAATTCTGTAGATTACCAAAGGATTGAATATTGTACTTTTTCTGTGGCTGGAAGAGTCAATACCTTATTGAATCCACTACCCTCGATGCTTGCGCCAACGGCCTTAATGTAATAGGATTTGCCATCCAAGGCATATAAGTTATCTCCCATTTCTTTAATTTCAGAGGACATTCCAATTCTAATTTTTTGTCCCGCCGCAGGATTTTTGATATTGATATTTCTTTCTAAATATTTATGATCGATGATGCGAATTTTGTCTTCCACCTCTGAACCATATATTTCATAGAGGAAGGTCGGCAGATCTTGATCATCCATTACATATCCTTTTGTTTTGAAATTGGCATTCGGATCGGGTTGATCTTCAAGAGAAATTAGGTTTTGAACCATAAGAGGTACATTAGGTAGGTAGAGAACCGCGCCTCTTGGTCTTGATGAACCATCGCCTCGGCTATCCCACATAGGTGTCGTATTTAAAAAATCACCTTTCCAGATTTGAGCGATGGAGCCATTTTCCAAATCATAGGTATAATGTAAGTTGGAAGGATTACCTACGTTCACAGCATGTGCCATTCTTCTACTTCTTTTCCCATTTTTCATCAAGTCGACAAATGATCTGAAAACAATCGGTTCTTTGGCGTCTACGAAAATTGGGTCGTCGGAAGTGGACCCTAAAAATGAACCCAAACTATGGTAAGCTGTTGTTCTGAATTCGGGGCCTTTGACCCAAAATCCTAGTTTATTGTCGACACTTTTTTTGGTTTTTATGAGGGTGATTTGAAGGTCATTTTTTCCTTCAGGTAGATCGATAAATACCGTTTTTCTACGGTTATTTTCCTCATTTTCTTCCTTAAATATTTCCTTGCCATTGATGGTAATCCAATGTTTTCCAGCCATTTCAAATTCAATTTGATGCGAGCCAGCTTTCGGTATATTTAAGCTTGTTTTGAATATTTCAGCATAGTGAAAAGGCTTGGAGCTTACATCCCAAGTTAATTTATCGGTGCTTCCGCTCGCATCTGGTTTTTTAGACATAAACTCTTGGATGGATTTGAAATTACCATAAAAAACCTGGTAGTTTATGGGCCCCATCATGGCTGGAGTGGAACCTAAATCGGTTACCGTTAAATTGCGAAAAGCGACTGCACCATGGTCACCTTGAATCATGAAAGGTCCTTTTGCTACCTCTGTTTCTGAAATAGGACCTCCTGTTGGCCCCGTTAATTCCACATTTTCATGGATGATGATTCCATTCAATTTAACTGAAATTACTTTCGCATTGGCGGTTTTATTTCCTTGTGCATCGAAGCGAGGTGCTTGAAAGGACACCTCCATTTTTTGCCAAAGTCCAGGGGCTAGACATGCGTTAACTCTTGGGGCATGCCCTTCATATAAATATTCCTTGGGATTAAATTTTCTGCGTTTATAAATACCTCCACAGTCTCCGGTATTTGGGTTTTTTACGCCCCACGAATCCATGAGTTGGAGTTCATAGCGACCTTGAAGATAAAAACCTGAGTTGGAATGTGTCGCCATCATAAATTCGAAGGTGGCATCGAAATCCCCGTATTCTTTGTTGGAGACCAAATTTGATCTATTTTCTTTATTTGGCAAATTGACTAATATACCGCTACCCGCTTGTATGCTTAGGACTTCAGGTTTATTGAGGTCGGCTTGGGCATCGGATGCGATTTGCCAATTATTTTTTCCTGTGTTCTTCCAAAAAGAGAGGTCAGAAAATGAAATGGGACTTTGTGCATGAATGGCAAAGGGGAGTAAGAGGACGAAGGTCCACCGTAATTTTTTCATGGAGTAAATGGAGTAGTTTAAATTAATTTTTAAAGATAGTTTAAATTTTATAAAATATAAATTGAGTCTATTTAAAGGTTTTTGTAAATGTATTTTTATCTTGCGAAAACCTTTTATCATGAAAATTCTATTTACTTTTTTTGTCCTAGGGATATGTCAACTCACTTTTGCTCAGAGTCAATCTGTTCCTAAAGTTTTTCTCAAAGATATCTTAACCTTCCCACTAGGTGCTTCTGTTAACCCTCGTTTATTAGACGAAAATGTTACGTACCGGGAACGAACAGGTTCTGAGTTTTCGAGTATAACTGCTGAAAATCACATGAAAATGATGAATGTACATCCTGGGGCTGATCGTTTTGATTTTGTTTTGGGGGATGAAATTGTCGCCTTTGCTAAAAATAGGAAACAACGAATACATGGGCATACCCTCGTTTGGCATAACCAGGTACCGCAGTGGATGAAGGATTTTCAAGGGGATCAGGCTGCCTGGGAAAATTTGTTGAAAAATCATATTCAAACGGTGGTGGCCCATTACAAGGGAAAGGTGGCTGGCTGGGATGTGGTTAACGAATCTTTTTTAGATGATGGAAGTTTACGTCCCACCATTTGGTCAGATCACATTCCTGATTATATCGCCAAAAGTTTTTTGTGGGCGCATGAGGCCGATCCCAATGCCATCCTTTTTTACAACGATTATGGTCAGGATGGAAAGCCTAAAAAGATGCAGGCGATTTTAAATTTAGTACAGGATTTCAAAAATCGTCATATCCCAATCAATGGTTTGGGATTACAAATGCATGTAAATATCGGATCAAAAAATGAGGCTATCTTGGAGGTAATCACCCAATCGGTGGCGACAGGATTAAGCATCCATTTTTCAGAATTAGATGTGGCTGTCAATCCCAAAAATAATCCTGATTTTGTGTATGATGATGTGGCAAAAGATGAGCAGTTAAATAAATTCTTAATGTTATTCAACGCGTTTAAATCAATTCCCAAGGCCCAGCAATATGGAATTACTTTTTGGAATGTAGGCGATAAGGATTCTTGGCTCAGAGGTTATTTCAAGCGTCCAAAGGAATACCCACTATTGTTTGACGATGGATATGGGCGTAAACAAGCCTATCAGATTTTAACACAAGCGCTTAAATAGAATTTTAATTTAAACCCAAATCTTCCTGTATTTGAGTTACTTTATTTTTTAATTTTTCAAAGGTAGCTTCAAAATCAGTGGCTGATTTCAGTTCTGAATGGACAGAAACATAAAACTTGATTTTAGGCTCTGTACCTGATGGTCTAGCGGATACTTTAGAGCCATCTGCTAAAATTAATTGGATGACATTAGATGCTTCGATGCCTAATCCAATGGCAATGGGGGTGATTTCACCGGTAAGTAAATTGGTCGATTGTAAGCCTTCGTAATCCAAAACGCGAACAGGCTTGCTACCTGCCACGGTATCTGGGACATTGGATCGAAGATTCTCCATCATTTGTTTGATTTCATCCGCACCTGCTTTTCCTTTTTTTGTTAGAGAAATTAAACCCTCATAATAGAAATTATTTTCCATGTACATTTCTGCCAAGAAGTCGAAAAGGGAGAGGCCTTGATCTTTTGCATAGGCAGTCAATTCCGCAATCATGGCACATGAAGCCACGGCATCTTTGTCACGGACGGCATCGCCGATTAAATATCCATAGGATTCTTCGCCACCGCCGATGAACTTTTCTTTTCCTTCCAGTTCACGAATTACTTGGGCGATGAACTTAAATCCGGTCAAGGTATTATAGCAAGTGACACCGTAAGTGGCACACATTTTATCAATTAAATCAGTGGTTACAATGGTCTTTGCCACAAATTCTTTGCCGGTGAGTCGGCCAGCGGCTTGATCTACTTTTAACAAATAGTACAGGATCAAACTGGCCATTTGGTTTCCGTTTAAAAGTTGCCATTCGCCTGAGGGACTTTTGACTGCGGCACCTACTCGGTCCGCATCAGGATCGGTGGCGATGACCAAGTCGGCATCTATTTCTTTTGCTTTGTTTAAAGCCAACGTCATGGCTTCCTTTTCCTCCGGATTTGGATAAATAACGGTGGGGAAATTGCCATCTGGAGTGGCTTGTTCTTCTACGATATTTACTTGTTCAAAGCCCAATAAAGCAAGCGCTTGAGGAACTAAGGTAATTCCTGTTCCATGGATGGGCGAAAAAACGATTTTTAAGTCCTTTTGGCGTTTGATTACTTCGGGTTGGCGGCAATTGGCCAGAATGGTTTTTAGGTAAGCTGCATCTATTTTTTCATCTAAGAAATGGATTAGGCTTGGATTCCCGTCAAATTTAATTTCGTTAATGCTTTGAATGGCGTTTACTTCTGCCACAATATTTTTATCATGCGGGGCGACCACTTGGGACCCGTCGGACCAATAAGCTTTATATCCATTGTATTCTTTTGGATTGTGTGAAGCGGTGATAACCAAACCTGCTTGACAACCTAATTCCCTGACCGTAAATGATAGTTGGGGTGTAGGCCTTAAAGCTGGGAAAAGAAAAACTTCAATGTCGTTAGCAGAAAATATGTCGGCACAGATTTGGGTAAATTCGGGTGAATTATTTCTAGAATCGTGCGCAATGGCCACTTTTATCTTTTGATTTGGCAGACATTTATTGAGGTAATTAGCAAAGCCTTGAGTAGCGGCTCCTACGGTGTACCGATTCATCCGATTTGATCCCACGCCCATTTCACCACGCATGCCACCGGTTCCAAACTCAAGCGATTTATAAAATGAATCAGTCAAGGTGGTTAATTCCTTTCGGTCAATTAAACCCTGTAACGTTGATTTAGTGGTTTCATCGTAAGGGCCTGATAACCATTGATCTATATTTTTTTGGGTGCTTGCGTCGATTGTGGAAGACATTAAAATTTCGGGATAAAATGTGTTAATTATGAATGAGACAAAGATAATTTTAAAATAGTTTTAACGGGCGCAAATGTGTTATAATTTAGTTGCGATGCAATCAAATTTTTATTTTAAAATACCTGGTAAAATTATGTTTTTCAAGCGTACTATTTCATGTAGTTTTTAAAATAGTTTTATTTGACCTGTGAAATTAACAAGCGTTTTTGGGTTGAATTGCTAATATTAATGGGTTTTAATTTCCCCTTTGAAAACCTGTACGGCGGGTCCAGTTAAGAATATTTCGGTAAAGCCATCTTGGAGATTTCCTTCAAACGTAACAGATAATTCTCCTCCCAATGTTTTAATTTGAACAGGACTTTTCATGCCCTGAAATACGTGAGATATCAAAGCTGCTGCGGTAACCCCCGTTCCACAAGAATAGGTTTCATCTTCCACGCCACGTTCGTAGGTTCTGACAAATATAGTTTGCGCATCCACTTTCTCGACAAAATTGGCATTTGTTCCCTGAATGGGTTGGTATGCTTCAGAATATCGAATAGTTGCCCCTACATTTTTTACATCATAAAATTGAACTTGCTTCACGAATCTCACAAAATGTGGGGAACCGGTATTGGTAAAAAAGTCGTCGGCATGTTGGTCTATCGCGTGAACATCCATCATTTGAAGGGATATTTTGTCCGCGCCAACCAACGCCGTGTGAGGACCATCCACCGCAATAAAACTTGCTTTTTCTTGGATGATATTTAAATCAGCAGCAAACCTGACGAGGCAACGACCTCCATTTCCGCACATGGTTCCAATCGTTCCGTCGGAATTATAGTAAACCATTTTGAAATCATACCCCGGTGCAAGTTGTAAAAGCATGAGTCCATCAGCCCCGACCCCAAATCTTCGTTGGCACAATTGTGCAATAGCCTCTTTGCTGAGATTAAATTGCTCATTGCGATCATCGATTATGATAAAGTCATTTCCGGTACCTTGGTATTTATAGAATTGCATAATTTTTATTTACGAGGTAATGTAAGGATTTTGGATTAAATAACGCTCCTTAATTACTTGAATGTGATGTTTTTCGTGGCCGGCAATCATCCAAGCTAGTGCCCGAACGCTGACCGACTGTCCATTGGCATTCCCTAATTGGTTCGCTTGGCTTGTGCTAAAGGATTCAATTAGACTTATGCTGGCTTGACGTACGTGTCGATATTGTGTCAACATGTGAGTAAAATCCTGAAATTCGTATTGCGCATGGAGCAAATATTCATTTTCATCAAAACTCGGAAGTGCTTGTCTTTCTCCTCGGGAAATAGCAAGAGCTCGATAGCTGAAAATCCGTTCGGTATCTATGATATGACCTAAGAGTTGTTGGAGACTCCATTTACTTGGGGCATAGGCAAAGGTTTCTTGTCCTTTTACTAAGTTCTGGCAGATTTCGAGGAGCTCAGTTTGTTGGCTTTTCAAGATATCGAGTAAATGGTCCTCAGCCTCAAAGTTCAGGTATTCAGCGAAATAGCTTGATTTTGGGTATTCGTAAGGCTCGGGTATTCTCATTATTTCAATAAATATTCCACAAAGGTATTGTTTGAAAGCAGAAAATGCCTAATTTTGTGCCACCAATTTAAAACGGTCCGGTAGTTCAGTTGGTTAGAATACATGCCTGTCACGCATGGGGTCGCGGGTTCGAGTCCCGTCCGGACCGCCAACTAAAATTTAAGTCTCTGATATTCAGGGACTTTTTTTGTGCAATTTAAAATTAATGGTTTTTTCTTCAGTTCTAAATTGTCTATTTTTTTGGGACACCTACAATACCTTTTATTTGTCTAGGATTGTTGCTTAGAATTATCTTAGTGTTTTTTAGAAATAGCAATTATAAAAAGCTAATAAACTGAAAAATAAGATGTACCCTTTCTTTTAGTAATTGCCATAATTTTAAAATAATTGTGTTGTAGAAAACAATTAAATGGAAAAATAAAAGCAAGATATTTTGCGTGTTTTTAATGTAAAGTAATCCCAAAATACAAAAAATAAAAAACGCATAAGCATCATATAAGAAAATTCGATTTTTCAGTTTTTCATTCAAATGAAAGTACACCATCTTTATATTTGAAAAATAATTCCTGAGTATTAACATGAATAAAACATATAAAAAGATCGTTAATCCAAAGGCTCTCCAATTAATTGAAAATGCAAAGATTGTAAAAAATAGAATTTCGCAAAACAATAAAAAAAATTCGAATCTATTTCTGGCTTTAACATTGCTTCCAATAACATAAGTATTTAATGAAGAATATCGATCTTTTTCTTCATCTTGATACTGATGCATAATTAATGCTCTTACTCCCATGGCAAAAAAAAGCCAAAGACTTCCTGAATAGATAAAAATATAGTTTTCATTGAAATTTCCTTTAACAAGAAAAGAGAAGATAAATAAGGCTGGAAAAAATTGAGATGCCAAACCATCAGTTAGCAAATCCCAAAATGGCTTTTCTTTTAGCCTTATTGAACTAGAAGAATATAAGAAAAAACAAAGACAGGCTAATCCGAAAAAAATAATTGTCAATTTGTTTTTTGATAAAAAATAGCAATAAATTAGGCACAAAACTAAACTGATTACTAAGCTTAATTTTCTATAAAATGAATTTATTTTTGCCATTTCGTTTGATTTTCCTACCATATTATCAACATTTATATCATAATAATTGTTAATTAGGCTTGCCCAAATAGCTATCAATACAATTCCTACAAGTAAAAAAACAACTGTTTCCAATTCTTTTTCAAGATCGACATTAGAGTTTTTGTATAAAAATGCATACATCAAACTCAAAAAAGGACTTAATTTATTTTTCCAAGTTGAAAAGCGAATGAAATTCATAGTTAAATTATTTTCCAAGGATTTGAACCTTCTCGTATTACCATATTGTATATTAATAAAGTATAGTAAAGTTGAAAAATAACACAAGTAGCCATCAATGACATCATAAAGGGATTCCCCCATTGATGATGAAAAGGATTAAATGAAATTTCCAATGTGTAGGATATAATACTTATTGTCAAACACAATGCTATAATAAATGATTGTCCTATAGAATTTTTTTGTTGGAATAATCTGACAATCATACAAGCTGGAATTGGTATAAACACTATAAATCCTACCAAGACCTCGGCATAAATAAGCTCTTTAGTGATTTTGTTTTGAAGGACTGAAAAAAAAAGCTCACCATAAAAATTGAGCATAAATGCAATAAAAAAGGTACTTAAGCTTAATCCAAGCCAATGCATTTTTTTGATTGAATAAAAAATAGTAAACGAATTATAACTGTACCTAAAATATGTATACACTATTCCAAGATCTATTAAAAACCAAGATATATTTAAATAGAGGGAAATGCCATTTGATGGATAAATAAACGAGTGAATTAGTTCCCAAGTAAAATTGAATGCCATCGGAACAAGCGGCATGCCATAAGATTTATCCTTTATCCCTTTTAAAAAAATTAAAAGATAAGCAAGCGTCCAGAATAGACCGCCAATAGGCAACATCATTGCAATTATGTACTTCATAAAATTTTATTTAAAACAACTTTAAAAAACATCCTAATAATTTGAATTGGACTCGTAATTAATAGGAATACATGTTCCCAAATCTCCTTTTTATATTCCCTGTTTCTAATCAAAACTAAGATTAATCGTATGGTATCTTTAAAATAATTTTGTTGAATAATTTTGAACTCTTTCCGCGTCAAGTCCACTTTCAGGCGGTTTAATAAAAGAAATGTATCATTGGTCCGACGAAGGTTCTGTTGAGTAGATTTTAATTTATTCTTTACTTCTTCATCTTCTCGTTTTTCCCATAAAGTTTCGCTAATATAACCCGCTCTACAGTTTTTATTTTTTACTATAGACTCGATTTGTAAATGCCAGTCTTCATACTCCATTGTTTCATTATGCCACCCAAATGCCATAATTGTTCTTTTCATTATGACTCCTGATGTTGGTGCTGGGCAATAATTCAAAACTAAATTTCTAATTTCTTCATACAGGAAGACATGATATTGCCTTTGCATATGCTTTTTATGATTAAATCCATGACCAACATAGGTGGTAAAAATAATATCTAAATCTTCAGCAAATAAATAATTAATACAACGTTCGAGGTAATTACTATGCCAAACATCATCTGAATCAATTGTAGCAATTATTCTGCCCGTACTATTTGCTAAACCAATATTTCGTGAAGATGATTTTCCTGTGTTGGTGGGCTTTTGAATATATCTAATTTTATCTTTATATGGAGCCATTACATTTTTTGTATCATCTGTAGATCCATCATCAATTACAATAATTTCTATGTTTTTATAAGTTTGATTCAAAGCGCTATTTATTGCGTTTATTATAACATTAGCTCGGTTGTATGTTGGAATAATAATTGAAATAAGTGGTGCATTATTGATCATTAATAGGCATATATTTTAGATAATTCACTAAACGAATCATCAGTTACGGAGAATTTGTACCAACCCCTTGTTACTTGGACACATTTGCTAAACCAATATTTCGTGAAAAAGATTTTCCTGTTTTGAAAATATAAATTGATTTTGAATAGTTTACCCCTAATCGCAATTTATAAGAAAGAATCAACCTGTAAAATAATTACCTTATTTTGTAGGTTTTATAATATCTAAATATTCCTGAAATAAGTAATTGAAATACATCTTTGGGATATTTGGACAATTGAATCATTGATTTTTTGCTTATTGAATTAAAATTAAAATAATAAATAGAGAGATAAATTATATAAATATGATTTTGTAAAATTCTCTTTTTTATTATTTCAGCCTCATTGATTGTTAAATTTGATGCTAGTTTGCTCAAAAGTAACTCTAAATCACTAATATTATTTTGCCTAAAATTAACCGTTTCTTTGCCATCACAAATACTATCATTGCTTCTAAATTTACTCCAAAGAATTTGATTCGTCATCCCTATTCGTGAAAGCGGATTTAAAAGGATTAGTTCTGTTTGCAAAAATGTATCATCGCCAATTAAAACCCTTTTATCCCAACTTACTGACATGAAAGATTTTCTAATTATCACCGCAGAGGAAGGCGTTTGAGATTGGCCATTAATTAAGTCTAGTCGAAAATCCTGGTATTCAACTAGGTTGAAAATGTTATTGCAATATTTATTGAAAGGCCCAGATTGAAAATAGTTTACATTCTTTTTAGGGGAAATCGAGTTATAGTTACAATTTGAAAAAAATAGGTCTAATTGATGACTTAAAATATATGCTAGACTTACTGATAAATAATTATGATTCCATTCATCATCTGAATCAAGTGATGCAATAAATTCTCCCTTAGCTAATGTAAGACCGAAATTTCTAGCTTGTGATTGCCCTTCATGGTTTTTTTTTACATAAAGTACGTCATGGAAATTTTTAACAATTTCTTCTGTATTATCTGTTGATCCATCATCTATAATTATTAATTCAAAATTTTTATAATCCTGATTCAGGACGCTATTAATTGATTTTTCAATGACACCTGCCCTATTAAATGTTGGAATAATTACGGTAACCAGTGGGCTGTGAAAAAATTTCATTTTATTATTTAATGATATGAAATGCTATTTGATCAAAAATGAAAGTTTTATATTTTGATTGACTGATAAATGGTCTAAAATATTTTACATCCACATTAATTATCTAACAGCTAAATTAACATTATTTTTTCTTTAATCACCTTGCTTTGATCTGCCCTCTATGTTATGTACCTAAAGTATTGTTTCCGTAAGCTTAATCTTGAATATTATGTTATTCAAGCTATTCATTACGGATAGTTATACTCCAATAGTTTTTTTCCAAAAGTCTCTGATCAACCAATATTTTGGACCATAAGAGACAAAAATCTCCTCATCTTTTTCTATTATCCTCGTTGAATAAATCTTTATCGTTTCGGTTTCGAAATCTAGTATCATTTTTGTATTGGGATTTTTTGAATGATTGTAAATTGACCCGTATCCCAATGCTAAATATTGTTCCTGTCCCTCTTTCTGGCATTGTTCACAGTTACAAGATCCATTTACCCAAACGTAATTAACTAAAACAGAATCTTGGAAAATTTTTGATCTATAACTTAGTTTTAACAGCTTAGCTTCCTCAAGTAATTCACCTTCCGATATTTCTGCATGTGAAAAAATACCATGCCCATGTATAGGGGATGTTTTTATACCTATCTTAGCGTTTGGGCCATTTAAAGATTTTGGTAGAATTATGATAGGATTACATTTCTTTATTTGATCCATTATTTTGTATAGGTTTAAATTTTTGGCATAATTTTAAATTAATCGATCTAGTTATACTCAAAGTTATAAGGAGAAAAATTTAAAGCTAATGTAAGTTTACGATTTCTAAAGTTTTCGATGGTTTGTAAAGACTAACTTAAACTAGTATCATTCAATCCAATTTTTATTATGATAGACAAAGTAGTTAGGATTTTCATTAAAATAAAATAATCTCCTTTGATATACTATTAAGAGATCACATTTGAGTGATTTTAAGTATATAAGGTATGATAAAATTGAGGAACATTAATCTACTATGGATTTGATACAATTGAGAATTGAAAATAATCCTATCGATTTATCCGTCTAGAATTTCGGCGAAATTTTAAGTCTATGTTTTTCACAGACTTTTTTTCTGACGCTAAATGGGATGCTACAAATTGGATTTAAAAGATGTTTTTCATTTCAAAAAATCATTCCCCACCACTAAAATTCAATTCACATCAGCTTCACTTTTGATGTATTTATGTAGGGGTGTCAAATTCTAGGACCAGTAATTTTAATTTTAAAGGCCCCTAATTTAAATAGTTCTAAACTCGTACTTAATTTTAGCCCAATCCACTAGGGGGCTAGTTCAAGTCTTTTCCTCCGATTAAACCTTATTTAGCTCGTCGGCACCTTTCGCTACAATAGATTATTTGATCCCAATTTCGTTCCCATTTCTTTCGCCAAACAAATGGTCTCCCACATATTGGACACATTTTACTAGGTAAATTTTGTTTTTTTACTCCTTGCATGTCGCTTTAACTAGGTTTATTTCCAATTTGTTTAGGTTTTATTGATAGCCCAAATGAACAGAAAAATTTTTGGCCATATCGCTCGAAATAGATATTTTTTTTGAGGCATCCATAATAACAATGAACAGAGTAGTTGCGGTAACTATTTTTTTCGATACTTTTTTTGTAATTTTTTATTTGGTAATTTTCTTGCCATTCTTTTGAATAAACCAAACATAATCATGAAAATCAATCAAGAAATCATTCAGCTATTTGACGAATATACACATAGGCCTCTTAGCCGAGAAGTGTTTTTGTTCCGTTTGACTAACTTAGTTGGTGGAACAGCTGCGCTCATGACTATCCTTCCTGCCTTGGAAGGCAGCTATGCGGCCACCGCAAAAGTAGTTGAAGATGATGCAGATTTAAATTTTTCCACCGCTGAATTTCCATCACCCAATGGGGTCATAAAAGGATATTTAGTGCAACCCAAAAATGCGAAGGAGCGCTTAGGCGCAGTATTAGTGATTCATGAAAATCGGGGTTTGACGGCACATATAAAGGATGTTACTAGGCGAATCGCTAAAGAAGGATTTATAGCATTGGGTATTGATGGCTTAAGCCAATTTGGTGGTACGCCCACCAATGAAGACGAAGGGCGAACTTTGATTGGGAAATTAGATGCCAAGCAAAATCTTGAAAATATGGCCAGCGGCTTAAACTTTCTTAGAACCTTAAAAAATAGTAATCAGAAAACGGCTTGCATTGGTTTTTGTTGGGGTGGTGGGATCGTGAATGATCTAGCAGCGATGGATCCTAAATTAACCTTAGGGGTTCCATATTATGGTCGACAAATAGACTCAACTTTAGTGCCCAATATTAAAGCAAAATTGATGCTCCACTATGCAGGTTTGGATGAAAGGATCAATGCGGGCATTCCCGCCTATGAAAACGCGTTGAAAAATAATCACGTTGATTATCAATTGTTTGTTTACGAAGGGGCCCAACATGCCTTTAATAATGATTCTTCCCCTGCTCGATATCAAGAGGCGACAGCTAAATTAGCCTGGGAACGGACCATGACTTTCTTTAAAAAGTATTTAAACAGTTGATGACCCATGCAATCATTCTCCTCAAATTCTTTGGCCTCGTCATTGAATTTATTTGAAATTGATAAGGCCAAGTCGGAGTTTAAATCATTAGTTATTATTCCTTCTTTTTAAATAAACTCACGTGCTTATTATTAACCAATGGCCTAGCCCAAAAACCGATGCTAAAAATATAGAGTAGGGCTAAAAACAAAATGCTCATGCCTATTTTTAGGCCCAATAAATCGCCAATACTACCCACGATGAAGGGGAAAATAGCACCGCCAACAATCCCCGTTACTAATATTCCGGAAAATGAACCATGATTCTCTTCGAAGGAGTTTAATGCAAGGGAAAAGATGATGGGAAACATCACTGACAGAAATAAACCAAGCATTGGAAATGCCCAAAGCGCCAATGATTTTGAGCCAAATAACGCCAACGCCAAAGATACCATCGCCAGAAAAGTAAAGGCGGGAAGCACGATTCGACTATCTAATATTTTTAATAACAACAATCCCAGGATTCCTCCCGCGGTCATCAAGCCCCAAAAATAAGCGATCGTATCCGCCCCTGTGGTCTGTGGATCCACCCCATGATAGGTGGAGAGAAATTGTGAAATCCAATTGGCTATTCCTTGCTCCGTACCTACATAACAAAGCATAGCGATGAAATATAAAATCACAAACTTGTTTTTAAATAAAGTCAAATGAATCTCCCATGGACCCGGTTTTTCACTTTCATCCAGGTCTACTTTCGGGAATTTGGAGGCATAAATGATCGCAACCATCAATAAACTGATGGCGATAAATAAAACATATAGCGATAACCATGGGAATGCGTCTGGTATTTGTTTGAAAAATGCCGCTGGCCAACCTGTTTGACTGCCTGATAATTTTTTTTGGGCAATAAACGACTGATAGACCATTGGGCTTAAATAACTGGCAAACCCAAAAATTAATTGGGCCAACACTGAATAATTAGCATAATTTTCTTCCCCTCCAGACACGCGAAGTAATGGGTTAGCCACTACCTGCAACATGGCCATTCCACAGCCTATTAAAAAAAGCGATAGAATAGCTGAAAGGTAATTGGGCGAAACGACGATCAACAAAGACCCGGCGCTTGAAAGTAAAAAGGCAAATATCATCACTTTTTTTTCTTTGTAAATCTCCAGTAATATGCCCGCTGGAATCGACATTATTCCATAAGCAATGAAAAAAGCAAAGGGCAACAAAGAAACCATCGTGAGGCTTAAATGAAAACCAGTAATGAGGTCTGGAATAATTGGGCCTATGATGTTGGTCAGAAAGGAGATGACGAAAAAAGTCAACAAAATGATCAAAACGATGTAAGGACTTTTTTGCATTTTTTTAGGTTTAAGATTTTCAAATGTAGCCGATTTTTTCAATAATTGACCAATTTAAATTATGTGAGTAGGTTGCGTTTCTAAAATAAAACGGAATGAATTTAATTTTGCAATTAATGTCTAATTTTTTAAATTTACTTTTACAACAAATGATTTTACGGTAAACGATATCGATGGAGACGTACGGAAATATTTTAGTGATTGTGACTCCCTTATTTTTATTTTTAGTGCTTTTTGAAAAATGGTACAGTTGGTACAAGGGTTTTGAAACCGTGGAAACCTTGGACATGATTTCAAGTTTAAGCTCTGGGGTGACGAATTCAACCAAGGATGTTTTGGGGCTCAGTGTGGGGATTTTATCCTATCCATGGCTAGTCGAACATGTTAATTTAGTTCAGGTTCAGTCAAGTGTCTTGTTATATTTCATCGCGTTTATGGCCCTCGACTTTTCTGGATATTGGGTTCATCGCTTAAACCATTCCATTAATATTTTCTGGAATAATCACTTGATTCACCATAGCAGTGAGGAATTCAATTTAGCCTGTGCCCTAAGACAAAGCATCTCTGTATTTTTTCGAATTTTTACATTTTTATTATTGCCCGCAGCTATATTAGGTGTTCCCCAAAATGTGATTGCAGTAGTAGCTCCACTTCATTTATTTGCCCAGTTGTGGTACCATACACGCCATATTAAATCCATGGGATGGCTTGAAAATGTCATTGTAACTCCGGCTCATCATCGGGTTCATCATGCCATAAATCCTGAATACATTGACAAAAATTATGGCCAAATATTTATTTTTTGGGATCGACTTTTCGGTACATTTCAGGAAGAAAGAGATGATATTCCAGCTGTATATGGAATAACTAGACCGGTAAGAACGTGGAATCCAATTAAAATTAATTTCCTGCATCTTTGGTTATTAATTCAAGATGCTTGGCATGCAAATTCTTGGATAGACAAATTCCGAATCTGGTTCATGCCATTAGGTTGGCGTCCAGAAAATGTTGCCAAAGACTATCCGATATATAAAATTGAGGATGTCTACCATTTTGAACATTATAAAAAAGAGGCTACGCCTATTTTTAGGTACTACTTATGGGCCCAACTTTTTAGCCTACTTTTAATCGTTTCTTATTTGTACAGCCATATCGCAAGCATAGGGACACCCAATATTTTTATTTATGGGGCATTTATTTTTGTACATATTTATGCACTGACCGACTTAATGGATGGAAATTCAAAAGTTTGGATATTAGAGACGATCAAAAATATCGCTTGCATATTATGGATTGCACAATCAGGTGATTGGTTTGGTTCAAGCCAAATTTCCATTTGGATTGCTCCTGCCTTAGTTTTATATTTCGTGCTAACTACATTTTTTGTATTTTCCTTCTGTCGATCAAGCTTAGTTTCGAGCCCGTCAAAATAATATGTTTGGCTTAATTTTTTTCGGATCATCTAGCAAGTAAACTAAGACTCTTAGCTCCAGCTTTACTAACTTTTGAAAAGTTAGTAAAGCTTAGCTAAGTTATTAAAATTCCAACAATCACCTTTCTTTTTTTAATAAGTAAACTGATAAAATAAATTTTATATCAATTGGTTTAATTTTTAATTATTATTCGGCTAAAGAATTTTATTGTTGTCCTTTTAATTATTTATCCCTTCCCTTATTTACAAGCTCAGTAAATATCCCGTTAAATCTGACAAATCTTTTTCTTTCAACCCCATCGAGGTGGGTTCTGGCATCAAACTGTTTTTTTGTTGGACCCTTGACGTCACATCTGAAGCTTTGATATTATTCCTTTTTCCCGTTAAATCTTTTAGGATAATTTGTTTGGCATCCGCCATTAAAAACCCATAATAACTGCCTGTTTGGGTACTAATCATCCAGGGCTCATAACCGAAAGCTAGGCTAGCCGAAGGATTAATGATAGCGTCAAGCATACTTTTTTTGTCAAATTTCTTTTTGATTAAAGATAAATTTGGACCAATATCTGCACCTTTAGCACCAATTTTATGGCAACTCATGCAATTGGTTTCAAAAATATTTTTGCCTTTTTTAGCGTCGGATGGCATGTTCATGGCCAAGTCGAGTGAAAGTGATTTTCCTCCCGGACGCTTAAAATAATCAGCCGCCAAACTACGAATTGATAGGTCTTTATTATTGAATATATGTAGTTCAATTAATTCCCTAACCTTGGGTTTGATTTTTCCTTTTGCTGCGTCCACCATCAATAATCTAGCTCCATAAGTATCTAACGCTAGTTTTTGCGCGAGTTCTTGCTTTTTTTCAGCTACCAATGTCGTATCATTTAATAGTGAATTTTCGGATTGTATCATCCATTTTTGCTCCCGACTTAATTGTTGCTCTTCTTCTTGCTTCCAGGCAATTACATTTTCCCACGTATTTGTTTTACGGAAACTGACCCAATAATCGGCTTGTTGGGCTACATCGGCCAATTTCGATTTGGTTAATTCAAGCATCGCATGTGCCGCCTCAGCGTTACTCATAAATGCGATGGTCGTCATGGCTTCTTTTCGTTGATTGACTGTTAATGAAGGCGATTGAGCTCTTTTTTTAATCAAATTTATGCTGGCATTTGGGTGCAGCTCCCACAAAATGGCACTTTGTGCTTCTGATAAATTGAGCGGATTTGTAGGTAATTTTTTGACAAAATCTGCATAAAACAAGTCTCTTTTTTCGTCCACGCCGATACCCAATGCGGTCAATAAATAGGGGTCTTTAGAGCTAACTTTATTTGCTATCTGTAATAAATCTTCTTGGCTGTCCCGGTAACTTAGGTCTCTGAGGCCTATCGCTATTTCTCTCAATAAAGCAGAAGGTAATGAATATTTCAAAAGCCTATGGTTGATCTCTTCAAGATTTTTGCCTGATTTACGCATAGCACGATAGGCCGTTACGGCGATTTCGGACGAGTTAAGTAAATTCTTTGTGGTATTTGTTTGCGTTTTGGTTTTTATCTTTTGAGTTGGATTTACTTGAGTCATTAAAATATTTTCGACTTTTTCTACTCCTTTTGTACCCAAAGCAGCCATCAACCAAATAGCCCTTGCCTGTATATAAGGATTTGGATGTGACAGCAGGGGTTCCATGTCAGGAATTATTTTGTCGCCCATACTTTTCAATTTTTCAAAGGCTACTGCTCTTACATTGATGGCGGGTGATTTTAATACGTCAATGAGTCCCTTGGTAGTCGTAAAATCTAAGATTGGCGCTTTTAGATTTTTGCCTTTTGGCGTAATGCGATAAATTCTTCCGTATCCTTTTTTGTCGTTCATCGCATGGCCTCCCACGACCGCATCATACCAATCAGCTACATAAATGGCGCCATCCGTACCTGTGACGGCATCGCTAGGTCTAAACCATTTTCTTTTATCAGCTTCGAAATTGTCATTCCAAATGTAAAAATCATCAGAGACTGGAAATGAACTTAAAAAGTCAAATCTTTTCATGTTGAATCCCGCACCTTTTGGAATGGTCTTATATCCAAAAACCAAATTTCTTCCTGCTTCGCAACTTAACAGCATGCCCCTATATTTTTCTCCTAGGGCATCCCCCTCATAAACGGTCACACCTGTGGGGGAACCGGCTCCTGTTTTATCGCCCACTTTCAACACACCAGGGTCCTCTTGGTGCCAATGTGCCGTAAAAATATCTTGGTCTAATCTTCGATCCCCTTGCCAATATCTAGTTCCGTTTTTGGAAAAATACCCGGCGTTACTTCCTTCCATAAGCCAAGAAGTTCGACAGGCAATCACTTGGTCGTCGTTGTCATTCTGCCACATATTGCCATAAGAATCCATGGCAACCTCATAACTATTTCTAAAATTATGCGCCATAACTTTTAATTGGCTGGCATCGGGAGCGATTTCTAAAGCCAAACCACCCACCCACACTCGGCCATCATCGCTTTTTTGATTCCCTTCATTGTTTTTATTGTAGGGAGTTCCACCTGAATATAGACTACCCGAACGGAGGGTCCAACCTGTTTTATCTTGCACCACATGAGGTCCAGCATTTCCTACATTAAAAATGAATTTCCCATAGGGAGTGGCCAAAAATGAGTGCAATGAATGGTCATGGTCAAAGCCCCCAAAGCCCGTTAAAAAGACTTCCTTTTTGTCTGGTTTATCGTCGTGATTTTCATCGGTGTAGACTATCACATGAGGTGATGCACTAACAAAAATTTTATTGCCGATGACCGCAATGCCTAAAGGGGCTTTTAAGTCCATGTCTTGTACAAAGACAGTAGACTTATCCGCTTTGCCATCTTGGTCTGTATCCTCTAAAATGACAACTCGATCTCCTTGGTCTTTAAAGTTGAATCGTGCATCTGGCTTGTTGTTAAAATCTCGATATTCAACGGCCTCAGTTACCCAAATACGTCCTCTAGCATCCACGTCCATATTAGTCGGGTTGTATAACATGGGTGACTCCGCCCAAAGCTCGACCTCCAAACCCTCCGGAACAAACAAAGTAGTTCCATCATGGGTGAAAAACAGGGGAAATAAAAACAGGAAAATGGTGCTGATGATTTTCATGATTAATCGGGATTTGAATAAAATTAAGCCTTATAATTAATTTCAATTTGAAATACAGTTTTTTGAAATTTATGGACAAATATTTAAAAAGGGTTTTTATAATACTAAATCCCTCACAAATCGATTGTTTTTTAAATAGCTTTCCAGCATCGTTTTTCCTGGAGGTACGGCACCCTCTATTTGAATGGCACCGTAATATCCAATCTCATCGATGCAATTTTTTACGCGCTGAAAATCAACTTTTCCTTGCCCTAAAAGCGCATCATTTTCCTTAAAATGAAATTCGCAGATTTGGTTTTTTTTACCCAGCCATTTGATTTCTTCATAAATGTTGTAGCCCATTTTTTCTGAGTTAGCCACATCGTAATACACTTTTAAATTAGGTGAGCCCACTGCGTCGATGATGCGCATGTGTTCCTCGGCACTTAACCAAGATTCTATGCCCAAATTGACTCCCGCTTTTTCTGCGATGGGCATAATATCCTTAAATTTTTGGATGACAACGTCTTGTCCTTTTGAATCATTTTTTAAATCCCCTTGGTTAAAAAAGGCAATTAATATGGCTTTGATATTGAATACTTTAGCAACTTGAATGCTATCAGCTACCCATAGGTCCGTTTGTGGGTCCGACTTAAATGGGTAATTATTGAGCTCGCCTATACCTAATCCTGTAAAGCCAACTTTAAAGATTTTAGCTAAAGATTTATAGGCTTCTTGCACATCTTTTCTGCGCAAATGCATGTTATTTGCCTTTAAGCCAAGGCTTAATTGGACACCATCCAAACCTATTTCTTTGGCCATTTCCATAGCCCCTAAATTGGACGTGTTGGAGATCGACCAATCGCATGCACCGATGGAAAAACGTTTGCCGCTTACCTTATTTTGTTTCTCGGTCAACAAGGAATTTTCATGTGACATGGCTGCAAAAATCCCCAAAGCACTCTTTTCTAAAAATTGCTTTCTTTTCATTGTTTTAATAGGTTTATTTCTTTTGAAGGTACTCAAATTACTGACTAGCTTTACCCAACTTTACTAACTTTTCAAAAGTTAGTAAAGTTAGTAAAGCTTAATTTGATTTGAGTCCTCTTCATTCATTTTATCTATTGCTTGATCAACCAGATTTCTGCCACCTGTGTGCCGCGTTCTCCTTCACCGCTATCCTCCTGTCCACATGAAAATGTCAATTTGACCCGACCATCCTGCGTGATTTTTTTTGGAAGCAAGAACTCTAAAATCGGTTTTTTCCCCATACGAATGTAGTTGTGGATGAGCTCTCCATCAGCCATTAATTTGATGCTCGATCGGAATCTACCTGTATAGGCTATACGCAGTAAATAAGTGGCCTCAGGGTCCAATGAATCATAAGACATTTCGAGCGGCGTATCATATAAAGTATTGATTTGATTCATCCAGGCGAGTGGGGTCGTTTGCCCTTCAAATCCTTTAGCTACAATTTCGTGAACCCAATCCACGCCCACTAATCCAACGCCGAAACTAACTCTTGGCGATGCTAAACTACTTGGATCTTCTTCCCATGATTTTTTCCGAACGATTCTTTTCCATGAATTTGCAGAGCCCATGTCATCATAAAACCCTCCCGGACCTGGATCTGTTCGATGCAATATTTTTTCTATCGCCTCATTTCTTTCCGATTCTGAGCCCATTTTTGTTGCGTCATTTAATTGATCTATCAGCCAAAGCGCATCATTTAGTGGGATGTCAATATTGTCTATAAAATTTCCCCTACCACTCGCCGCATGGTGTTTTTCGATGGTCAATTGGGCCCCAAAACTTCGATAAAGCGAGTCGGCTAAGGCCAAACAACGCTGTTTTAACTCAGGCGAAATCGGGCTTGAATTTGCTTGGGTCAAAACGGTTTTTGCCTCTGTAATCGCAGCTAGAGTGACACCAGGTTTCCTGGATTCCAATATATTTCTTGCTTGACGCTCCAAACTCACCTCGTAAATTAATCGACGTTGGGTGTAGGCATCAAAATAAGCTCTAATCAAGCCATTTTGAAATCTGGGATTTGAAAGAACTTGCGGACTCGCCTTTTTTTCCATCGCTTGCCATTGTTGGAGTGTCAACTGTACCTGTTCATTGGTCAGCAATTCACCTTTAAAACATTTTTCTAAGGCTAGTATTCCTTGGGCCATCGCATCCTTGTATTCGAAGCCAACAAAATACTGAGCATAGTCTCTCAGGGTTTTTAAAACAGGTGTTTTGGGATCCCAATCTTGGTCACTCCAAACAAATTTATTGACGTCGTCATTGGTTCCCTCTGAATAACTAATGCTTCCCTGAGCCATTTTGGCGTATCGATTATGGATGAATTTCTCGTCCAATGGTCTAGGGTTAATGCTCTCCCTGCCTAAAGTCATAGCCAGCGCAATATCCATATTAGGTATCGGGTATTGAGATGAAAAATTATGGGTAATATCCGGATATAATCGGATGGGGATACTGGGATGGATATTCTTTTTCACTTCTTCCAAAGTTGCCTTGATCCACGGCCCGTACACCACGCCGCCAAACCATGCGTACTGCTGATTAACATGCTTGTAAAATGAGGTATACCATTTTTTGCTAGGTTTAAAAGCCTGTGGCGACACCCAAATTTTTGCTTTTGGATGGTGTTTTATCAGTATTTTGGCTTCTTTTGCCAACCAATTAAATAGCTCATCGGGTTCTAAATTTCCGGGATCTCCGCCAGGAACAAAGAGTGCATCTAATTTTGGCAAATGGCTAAAAACCTTTTCTCTTTCGGCTAATTCAGATTGGATAGAATCTGGGTGTGAATAATTGGCACCCATATTTGGATACCACATCCAAACATCCATTCCATACGAGGCGCAAATTTTTGATTGCTCCCGAATCATCTCCATCGCCGGTAATTTCATGTGGACACTTGTCGCGTCATCATCGGTTCGAGGAGGCATAATCTCAATGCTGTTGGCTCCGAAAATCGCTAGATCTCGAATGTATTGATCATACTGTTTGACGGTCCAGGCGTCATAGGCATTTGTTTTGGGCCGATAACCTAGTTGGTGACCGCGAATAGGAAAGGCAGGGGAGGAGGATATCTGAAAATTATTTTGAATGGATAAATCGCCCATTTGAATTTTCATCTCACGCAATAATTTTCCCACACCATAAAGGCAGCCACGATCATCGTGCCCTAGAATGATAATATTTTGATTGATTTGCGCGATTTTATATCCTTCTTTTTGTGTTTTTGCCAACGTCGATAATTGAGCAATCTCAGTCGCGTGAAGCATTTTTAAATCGGCCTCATTTATAATCACGAGTGTGGGTTTTCCGTCTAAATACAGGAATTTTTCCGCTTGGATCGGAAGGTTAATTTGGCTTCTTTTTTGTATTTCTTCTTGGAATACTTGAGCTGCTTTTGTCAATTGTCCAGAGGCGTGCATAGGTATTTTTATACCTTCAGGTTTAAAATGAGTCCATTGCGAGTAGGCATTTTGCGCCATGAATACTCCCAAAATAAAAACGATTAGTTGGAATGGAAGAATAAATAATTTTGAAGAAAATTTCATTTCAATCATTTTTATTTGGGGACCTGCTTTCAAATAGGCAAGCTCATGGGTCAAATTTTAGAATAAATCAATTTAAATTTAAATGAAAAAATTGAATAAAAAAGGAATTGTCAATTATGCCACAGAACATCTGCCATTAAATTATTCCTTACATTTATACACCCTTCTTTCATTACATGTCAAAATTTATCCTTCTTTTTTTTCTCCTATTCATTTCTTGTGCCCAGGATGAAATAAACCCGGCAGCTGATTATACGCCAAAAGTAGCCAAGGGCTATATCATTTCACATACCTATTATACCTTATCCTATTCAAATGCTGACCGGCAAGCTGAATTTGCCTATTATTTTTTGTCTCTTGCATCGATCAATGGTTCTCAAGATCGAACGGATGACTTTCGTATAGACCCCTCCGTTAAGTCCAATCCTGTAACTAGCATTTCCTATCAAGGATCTGGATTTGATCGAGGACATTTAGCTCCTTCTGCCGATTTTAAATTGAATGAAAAGGCCATGTCAGAAACCTTTTTTATGTCCAATATGTCCCCGATGACCCCATCGTTTAATCGAGGAATTTGGAGTAATTTAGAAGAAAAAGTGCGCGAAAATGCCTTGAGGTTAGGGGGTGTTTATGTGGTAACTGGACCTGTTTTAACGAATAACTGCGGAACAATCGGGAGTGGTATTACAGTGCCCTGTTCCTATTATAAAATAATTTTCAAGGAAGGTTCAAACCCCAAAATGATAGGATTTTTGTTGAGCAATTCTGGTTCCTCCTTGCCGCTCAAAAACTTTATTGTTTCTGTAGACGAAATAGAGAAGTTGACAAACTTAGATTTTTTCCCCATGCTTAAAGACGATGTTGAGGGTTCTTTGGAGGCCAGTAAATCAATCTTGGGTTGGAATTTTTAAACTTATTTTGAATCTCTGCCAAAATTTTTTGGACCAGAGTTTTATGATTATTTTTCAAGTGATTTTATATTATTAATACTATATTGTACGTACAACTCAAACCTATATGAAAAAATCACTTCTTTTAATTGTTCTATTTGGCTCATTCCTACATTCGAGTTTAGCCCAAAATGCCGTTAAACAAGCCAATCGTTTTATCGAGTTATTAACGGAGGAGCAAAAGATTTCGACCCTATTTCCTTTTGATAATAACGAAAGATATAATTTCCATTTTGTGCCCATTAAACGAAAAGGGGTCACTTTCAATGAAATGTCTGCTGAGCAAATAGAAGTGGGTTTAGGTTTGTTGAAGATTTGTTTAAGTGATCAGACGTATAAAAAGACCAACGATATTGTCAAATTAGAAGTTATTCTGAAGGAGCTGGAAAAAAGAAAACCGGAGGATAAATACCGCGATCCGGGCAATTACCATTTTACCATTTTTGGAATACCTTCTGAAAAGAATATCTGGGGATGGCGATTTGAAGGCCATCATATTTCATTTACTTTTTCTTTTGATCAAAAATTATTGGTTTCAGGCACCCCTGGGTTCCTGGGTACTAATCCAGCCATTGTGCCTAGCGGGCCTGCGATGGGTACACAAATCTTAAAAGAGGAGTCGGATTTAGGTTTTGATTTGTTGCATTCTTTAAATAAAGTCCAATTTAAACAGGCGATGATAGACACCGTTGCTTACCCAGATATTTTGACTTTTGACAAGAGAAGCGCGCTCATAGGAGACCCCAAAGGTGTTAAATATAGTGATTTAAATAAGGAGCAAAAAGCCATGATGCTTGCGCTTGTGCGCCTATATGTCTTTCGTTACACGCACTTAATGGCCGAAAGCATGTTGAAGGATATTCAAAAAGCTGGGCTTGAAAACTTGTGGTTTGCTTGGGCTGGACACACCGAACCCGTGATCGGAAAGGGTACATATTACCGGGTTCAAGGCCCCTCTATGTTGATTGAATATGACAATACTCAGAACAATGCCAACCATGTGCATTCGGTGATACGAGATTTGAAAAATGATTTTGGCGGTGATTTATTATTGGAGCATTATAAATCGGCCCATTAATTTATTTCCTAAATTTTTTGATTCTGAAAAATGTGAGGTAATTGGCATCATGGTTATTATGGGCGCCTTCAAAGGCATCATCGTAGGCAGTCCGACAAGCCAGTAAAATATTTTTTCCGTCAAAAAGCCAATCGACATATTGAAACCCATGCTTGATCACCTCAGGATGTTGGAATACAATCTTTTTAATTTTCCAATCTTTTAAATCTGTTGAAAAACACAAGGCTAAGGTATTTCTGATCGAAGCTGGGTTTTTATCAGGATTGGCATTTTTCACTTCATCTGGAATGATGTTACTGAGGGTCCAATACAACTTGGATGTAGGATCAAATCGAATGGTAAACTTTTTTGATCCTCCAGGGAAAGGGATAAAGCCCGTGGACCTGTCAAAGCTCGCTTGCGTGCCATCCGAACTAATTTTAACCATCGCCGCATATTCTTGTAGACTTTTTTTATTGTCGACGCGCAACATATTCCAAACTCCTCCATCAGGTCCGACCACTGCATTTCCTTCGATCCAACCGCCAAATGCCCCATTAAAATAAGTTGAGTCATATCCCAATACATTCGATTTTGTCCAATTGGCCGCCTGCATCGGATTTTTGTCTAATGGAATCGACATCATGAAACTCCCATACCTCTTCCCCCAAACTTTAATCGGCCCCATCGCATCTTCCATCGCTCTCCATAATCGGCCATTATGGGTAATGAGGGGCATAGGTGCGCAGTGATATTCGCCGGCCAATAATAACCCATTTTCAGCGTCCGTGGGGGTAGTCCAAGTTTCACCTTCATCCATGGATTGTCTAATGATGGTATTTCCATGATGCTTATGAGTTCCCATGAGGTATAATTGGGACTGATGTACAAATAATTTAGACCAAAACTGACCGTTAATTTCACTGATCATTTCCCAGGTTTTACCTTTGTTTTTGGATCGATAAATACGTGAAACGGCGGATGTATGTTCGGTGGATTTAGGCCCAAAAAAATCATGGGAGGCTAAATAGTGGCCATTGGCCAGCACGACGATACTCGGCGAACCGATGTATAAACCACTCGACGCAGGGCTATAAGCAATGACGGCTCCAGGTACTTTTGATTGGCCGTAGGCGCTTAAATACCCATAGACAAACATGCATGCCAAGAAAATTTTGATCGATTTTTTCATGCTCAATAGTATGGATACTTATCCCAAAGATTTGTATTTGGGTTGACAGCCCGAGGATCATTGGTTCGCTTCATCCAAGCTTCTAGGTCTTTTTTCAAATATTTTTTTGCTTTTTCAAATCGTTTTTCATGGGCCAAATTATGCAATTGGCTAGGGTCATTTTTTAAATCATACAATTCCTCGGATCCTCTTTTTTTCAACGTGCGGTTAAAAAAGAAGGCAAAATTGGTGCTGTCTGACATGATTAATTGCTTGGAAGGCGAATCGTCTATATCGCCATAGGGACCCACGGCCACCCATTTTTGTGGATCACCGGCTGGAAAACGATTGGGTTCAAAATTGCGTAGGTACAAAAAGTCTTGGGTTCTGATGCCTCGAATTGGATAGCCCAAATCCCCTTTTCTTACATTGGCATGCCTTTCTCTTTCTACAAAAACAGCATTTCTATGGGCTATTGGCCGACCGTTGATCAAATTAATCAGACTCTTTGATGGAAGATCAGCGGGTTTTTCGATGCCCATAACGTCCAACATGGTGGGGGCTAAATCAATTAAACTGATTAATTCGCTGGTGCGGGCAGGTTTTATTTTACCTTCCCAATACATGACAAGAGGTATATTGGTTCCTGAATCGTAACAAGTAGCTTTTGCCCTAGGGAAAGGCATTCCATTGTCGCTTGTGATGACAATGAGCGTGTTTTCTAATTCACCTTTTGACTCTAAAGTGGCGATTAGTTTGCCCACATTGCTATCAAATCGCTCTACTTCGAAATAGTAATCTAAGATGTCCTTTCTGACCACATCGTTGTCGGGCAAGAATCCTGGAACTTTTACTTTTTGGGGATCCAGTCCAGCTTGTTCACCAGTTCCTTTGACATAATCACGATGTGGATCGATGGATCCAAACCAATAAAAAAAAGGTTTATCTTTTGGCTTTTCTCCTAAAAATTCTTCAAAATTTTTGAAGGTTTTCCCTGCTGGGTTATCCTGGTATCCACCTATTTTAAAATTTCCCGGCCCCCAGCCTTTTTGTTCACTGCCCACAAACCCGCCTGCATCTTGAATGAGGCTAACAAAATTGGGAATGCTTACGGGCAGACTTCCCCATAAATTTCCTCCTTCCGCGATTTGATGAGGATGCTTCCCAGTTAAAATACTAGCTCTGGAAGGACTGCATGAGGCAGCCGAACAAAACGCCTGGTCAAAAATCAAACCGTTTTTTCCTAAGCGGTCAATAGTAGGTGTCCTAACAACTTTATCGCCATATATCCCGGCATGCTTCGACCAATCATCTGCTACGATAAAAAGTATGTTGGGTTTTTTAACCGAATTTTGTCCCCAAACATTTAATGCTGCTAGGGTAAAAAACAATAAAATGAGTGATTTTTTGAACATGGGTTAGCGGGTCTTTTTGAGATTTTTTTCTAATCGTTTATTTAGCTTTTTCACTTTAGCTTTACCCAAATTACTAAATTTCAAAAGTCCGTAATTTAGTGAAGCTTTTGACAGTTCCTCCTTCAGTTCTTTCTTTCTAAACAGATTATCAGGTTAGTGATCGCGCATTAAATTGGGGTTATTTTTTAATCATCTTTTTTTTACGGAAATTTATGGATTGAAAAATAAAATTTACAAAAAATGTACGATTATATTATTGTTGGTTCAGGTTTTTTTGGTTCCGTATGTGCGAGGGAGTTAACAGACAAAGGATTTAAATGCCTTGTTTTAGAGAAGCGGAATCACATTGGTGGAAATTGCCATACAGAAAATGTGGACAGCATTAACATGCATACTTATGGACCGCACATTTTTCATACGTCCAATGAACGTGTTTGGAAATGGATTAATCAGTTTGCTACCTTCAACCATTTTACGAATCGGCCCATAGCAAATTACAAGGGCGAATTATTTGCCTTGCCTTTTAATATGTGGACGTTTAACCAATTGTGGGGAGTGACACATCCGCATGAAGCGAAGGCAATTATTGCTGAGCAGTCTAAGGAAATAGGGGAGCCTCAAAACCTAGAGGAGCAGGCGATCAAACTTGTGGGCAGAGATGTGTATGAGAAACTGATCAAGGGGTATACGTCTAAGCAGTGGATGAAGCCCCCGAATGAATTGCCCAAAGAGATTATTAAGCGACTTCCCGTTCGATTTACCTATGATACAAATTACTTTAATGATCCATACCAAGGAATTCCTATCGGCGGGTATACCCAGATATTCGACCAATTATTAGCTGGAATAGAAGTCCAATTAGAAACAGATTATTTGGCGGATAAGTCGGCCTGGGATGCCAAAGGCAAAAACACCATCTATACTGGTCCAATTGACGCGTATTATGACTATCAATTTGGGCCTTTGGAATATAAAACCACCCGTTTTGAGCATAAAAAATTAACCGATACGGATAATTACCAAGGGGTTCCCGTGATGAATTATACGGATGCCGAAGTTCCTTATACACGTATCATTGAGTACAAACATTTTGAGTTTGGCCAAACTGATACTACTTGCATCACCTATGAATATCCGGAACCCTATGTAGCGAAGGTCACAGAACCCTATTACCCGGTGAATGACCAAGAAAATAATGCGATTTTTGGCCAATATAAGGCTTTGGCGGATGCGGAGACTAATGTGTTTTTTGGCGGTCGATTAGCCGAATATAAATATTACGATATGCATCAAATCATTGAACGGGCATTTGATTTATTAGATGAATTGAAATCGTAATTTGACAAACGTCAAATTTTAGCATGTGAGTCAATTTTCTAATTCGAGGTATTTTTAAATTCATTGTCAAATTAATGATTGGAATTTTTCATTGACTACATTTTCGATTTGATTCCTTAAACGGGCTCGGTAAAAATAAAATGACTAGTTTTCTTTTGATTGTTCAAAAATGAATCATAGGCTAGTTTCCTATTAATATTTAGCATAGAAGACAGTTTAAAAATGATATATTTTTTAAATTTTTCACTTCTAAATTATTGGATAGGAACATTTCAATTTTTGTTTGGAGGTGGAAATTCTATATTTTTTGGTAAATTCAAAAAAATAAACCTGAACCTATGAAAAATATCTCCTGCCTGAGGCCGATTTTCGTCCTTTTATTGTTGGCCTTTTTAGCGTCAAATTCAAATATCGGGTTTGCAAAAACACCCAAAAGCGTTAAAACTAAAATCATCAAGACCTTGATTGTCGACGGTCAAAATAACCATGACCAATGGGCCAAAGTGACCTATATGATGAAGCGTTATTTGGAGGAGACGGGTAAATTTTCTGTGGATGTCCAACGAACAAAATATACGTGGAATGGAAAGGGTTTTGTTGATCAATACAAGATTCCTGGGCTTGCGCCGACGGTGGATTTGCCTAAGTCGAGGATGGATTCTAGTTTTCATCCCAACTTCGCAGCATACGATGTCGTGATTTGTAATTTCGGTTGGAATGCTGCACCATGGCCTAAAGAAACCCAAGATGATTTAGACCGATTTGTTAAAAAAGGAGGGGGCTTAGTCATTATTCATGCTGCAGACAACTCGTTTCCAGAATGGCCCGCCTATAATCAGATGATTGGTATTGGAGGTTGGGGTAATCGGACTGAGAAAGATGGTCCTTATGTTTATTATGACCTAAATAACCAATTGGTTAGAGACATGGCTCCTGGTCGAGCGGGTTCACATGGACCACAAAAAGAGTATCAAATTACGATTCGTAATGCAAATCACCCGATCACCAAAGGAATGCCTTTGACTTGGATGCACTCGCAAGATGAAATGTATGATCGTTTAAGGGGACCTGCAGAGAATATGGAGGTGTTGGGAACGTCATTTTCAACGATTGAAAATAAGGGCTCAGGCCGACATGAGCCTATGTTATTAACGATCAATTATGGCAAAGGAAGAATTTTTCATACACCTATGGGCCATGCAGATTATTCAGTAAGTTGCGTGGGATTTATTACGAGTATTTTACGTGGAACCCAATGGGCAGCCACAGGAAAGGTCGATATCCCAATTCCTGCTGATTTTCCAAAATCGGATGTCGTGAGTAAGCGTGAATTTAAGGATTGAGAACCAAAATAAAATATTGAAATATGAGTACTCGTCGAGATTTTATTCAAAAACTTTCATTGCCATTAATGGCGATGCCATTTGCCGCCACTGCAGCCAATGAACTTCAAAAATCAGGTTTAACCGCGCCTCAAATTACTACTACAATAGTGGCCGACGGCCCTGTTTTGCGAGTAGCTTTGATGGGATTGGGCGGATATTGTAATATGGTGGCGAAGGCGATTCAGGCATGTCCTCGAGTTAAAATCACGGCTTTGGTGAGTGGGACACCGGCTAAGTTGGCCTCATGGGGGGAGAAATATCAAGTCCCGGAGTCGAGCCGCTATACTTACTCGACCGTGGATCAAATTAAGGAAAACAAAGAAGTGGATGCCGTGTATATCACGACCCCTAATGCTTTGCATAAGGACAATGCCATCCAGATAGCACGGGCAGGCAAGCACGTCATCGTGGAAAAGCCAATGGCCTTAAATGCCAAAGAAGGAAAAGAAATGGTCGATTATTGCAAGAAAGCCGGGGTACATTTGTTGGTCGGTTACCGTATGCATTTTGAACCAAAGACCTTGGAAGTTGTTCGCATGCGTCGCGAGGGAGAATTTGGGAAGATTTTGTTTTTCCAAGGCTTGTCTGGTTTTGTGATTGGAGATCCTAAACAATGGAGATTAAATAAGGCTTTGGCCGGGGGTGGTTCCATGATGGATATTGGAATTTACTCGATCAATGGTGCACGCTATATGATAGGGGAGGAGCCTATTTGGGTGACGGCGCAAGAAACGAAGACCGACTTTGTGAAATTTAAGGAGGGGGTTGACGAGACGATCCAGTTCCAAATGGGTTTTCCTGGTGGTGCGGTAGCTTCTTGTTTGTCGACCTATGCCTTAAATAATTTAGACCGCTTTTTTATGGATGGAACGAAGGGATTTGCCGAGTTGAAACCTGCTACAGGTTATGGTCCAATTATGGCGAGAACGAACAAAGGTGAGATTGAGTTTCCACATGTGACGCATCAAACGGTTCAAATGGATGAAATGGCTAAGATTTTATTAGACGGTCAGCAACCTATAATTCCCATGGATGGGGAAGAGGGCTTAAGGGATTTACGTATTGTAGATGCCATTTATGAGGCTGTTCGTACGGGTAAAAAGGTGAAGGTGTAAATCACTTGGGCTCAAAAACAGTTAGCTGATACAGAAATGTATAGGTGTGATGGTTGATTATTTATTCAGAATTAATAAAAGAATACCCAATGTAATGGTCATTTGGCTTGCCCAAAAGATAAACATCCATTTGGTCAAATCAGATTTTGCTTCAGCAATTTTCGTGTCGATGCTAGCTTTAATCTCGGTGAATTTTTGGCTATTGAATGATTCGGCATCTTTGAATCTCTGAACAATATTAGATTGAGATTCAGAGAATTTCAGGTCGATATTTGATTGAAATGTAGAGAATCTCTGATCATTATTTGATTCATTTTGAATGAATCTTTGATTTGTAGCAGATTCAAATGTGATAAATCTTAAATCAATCTTGGACTCTAGTTTAGTGAATCTCTGATCGAATCCATTCATCTTTTCACTGAAAAATTCTTTCGTGACTAGATTTTCAAATCTGTGGTCATTAAGTTCGTGAATGCTTGAGACAAATTTCATGGCATCTTCGTCGTTAAAGTTCATTTTCGTACGTGCGATATCGTACAGTTTTATGTTTAGTGGTTTCATGGTCAAATGTAGTTTTAAATTTTGCATATTAAAACTAATAACCTGATCATTTCACGGGCGGCTTTTGCCTGATTTTTCTATTACCTATTTCCTGATTCGTTTTATCTAAATTTACTTATTACCTAATTTTACCAAAAATACGTCTTACCTAAACGCCTTTCCGTTAAAGAAATATTTCCTCTCGCCTAATATTTTTTGCAATATAGCTTATATTTGTTACTCAATATTGTATCAATTTGCTCCATACATCTGTGGATCAAAGTGGCGAAGCCGTTAATTATGAAATTCATTTGGTTTTAGATAACATTTTTTCTGGAAAGATTCGGATAGCTTTGCTAACCAAATTACTTTTGAACCCAGCTAGTAAGGTTTACTTGCGTGGGTTGGAACGTGATTTGGGGGTAAGTAGCAATACGGTTAGAACGGAGCTGAATAAATTGCAGGATATGCATTTGATTGAGGCGCAGGAAGATTCTGAAAATACCAAAGTGAAAAATTATGTGGTCAACCAGGGGCACCCTATGTTTTTAACGCTTCGCGGAATCATCATGCAATTTGTGGGTTTGGATCAGATCGTTGATCAAATTATTAAGAAATTAGGAAATTTGGATCAAGTATATTTAACGGGGGATTTGGCCGAAGGTAAGAACTCCCCTTTTGTTGATTTAGTAATTGTGGGTGAAGTGGATAAACCCTACCTGTACCAATTAATTGATAAGTCGGAACCTTTAGTTCAGAAAAAAATTAGAGTAGGAGTTTATAACAAAAAAGAGTTTAATACGCTTATATTACAAAGTATGGGAGTGTATATGAAATTGATAGGGTGATAACAACTAAATATTAGTTTGGTCCAGACGGCCGATATATATTCACATAAACTCGTTAATTTACAATATTAAATTATTTATTTAAGACTTCAGTTTAATGCAAATAATTAAAAATAATATCTTTTGGTACTTCATTTTTGTGCGTAAATATAGCATTGTTAAAATAGCAATTATACTTACGGGTAATGATGGATTGTTTTCAATTACTTGTTTCAAGAGAGAATCAACAAGTTTACTTACGTAGATAATGATAAATCCAAGGTAGAAAAATTAAGTGGTTGGAAGATCACTTTTTACAGGTCAGGCTTAGAAAACTTTCTAGAAAATAAATTCAAAACCATTTCAGTACAACAATATTACTTAATTATTTTATTCAATATTTAGTTAATTTGTACTATATCTTTAGTTCAAAGCGGCGAAGCAGTTAATAGGGCGCTCATTTGTATTTAGATAATATTTTTTTCAGGAAAGGCTCAGGCGCAGCAGGAGAATTCCAAAGTGAAACATCACATGGTTAATCAGTAGCTTCCGATGTTTCTTACGCTGCGAGGGATTATACTGCAATTTGTGTGCTTGGATCAGATTTTAGATTAAATTATTAAGAAGTTGGGGAATGTTGACCAACCGTAATTGTACTGTTTGATCGATAAGGTGGAGCCGTTAATTCCGATGAAGTTGCGGGTTGGGGTTTTGGTAAGGAGGAGTTAGTGAGGGCATGATTGATGGGGGAGAAAAATGGATGGAAATGTTGGAATAAATATCAGATGGGAAAAGAAAAAAAACATGAATTAATTTCGCTACCCAAAATAGTTGATGCGAGAGGCAATCTTACATTTGTTGAGAATCTTTCGCAAATTCCGTTTGAAATTGCTCGCGTTTTTTGGATTCACGATGTTCCAGGAGGAGAATTTAGAGGAGGGCATGCATATTTAAGTCAACACGAATTTATAATTGCATTGTCAGGAAGTTTTGATATTATTATCAATGATGGTTTTGGGGGAGTTGAAAAAATAACCCTAAATAGATCATATATGGGGCTTTATCTCCCACCTTTGACTTGGAGACATATGGAAAATTTTTCTACCAATGCATTGTCTTTACATTTTTCAAGTAGTATTTATAATGAGTCGGATTATTTGAGAGATTTTATCGAATTTTCTAAAAAAAAGTCAATGGTTAAATGAAAAATTCAACAATTGCTGATTGCCAAATAATTGATATTGAGAAAATAGACAATAGAAGTGGAAATATTTCAGTTCTGAATAATGGGCAAGACTTTCTATTTCAAATAAAAAGGGTTTTTTATTTATATGATATACCAGGTGGTGAATCCCGGGGAGCTCATGCACATAGGATGTGTCATCAATTTTTGGTTTCAGCTTCCGGCTCATTTGAGGTTTTAACAAATGACGGTGTTAATCAAAAGTTATTTCAATTAAATCGTTCTAATTTTGGTTTGTACATTCCACCGGGAATATGGGCTTTTGAAGTTAATTTTTCTAGCGGGTCTATCTGCCTTGTGATGGCATCTGAATTGTATGATGCATCTGATTATATTCGCGATTATAACGAATTTGTTAATTATAAAAATGCCTGAAATTCATCCCTTAGCTGACGTAAAATCAATAAATATTGGACTAAGAACTCGTATTTGGCAATTTGTTGTTGTTTTGCCCAAGGCAGTAATTGGTGAAAATTGTAATATTTGTGCTCAATCATTTATTGAAAATGATGTTATTATTGGCGATCATGTTACCATAAAAAATGGGGTATACCTTTGGGATGGAATTCGGGTTGAAGACCATGTATTTATAGGACCCAATGTAACATTTACCAACGATAAATATCCAAGGTCAAAAGCGTACCCTGCGCGATTCCAGACTATTCAAATTAGGAATGGTGCGAGTATTGGCGCTGGTTGCGTAGTTCTTGGCGGAGTTGAAATAGGTCAGAATGCCGTGGTAGGTGCAGGTAGTTTAGTTACAGAAAGTATTCCTCCGAATGAATTATGGTTCGGTTCGCCCGCTAAGTTTATTCGTAAGTTGGGTTCAAAGTTTGACTGATTTATGATCAAATTTCTTGATTTAAAGGCAATTAACCTCCAATACAGAGATGAGCTTCTAGAAGCTTTCACTAGGGTTCTTGACTCTGGGTGGTATATTTTAGGTGACGAAGTGGCAAAATTCGAACAAGAATTTGCGGAATACTGTGGAGTTCAACATGCCATAGGCGTAGCGAATGGATTGGATGCACTTACCTTAATCATTCGGGCCTATAAAGAACTTGGAATATTTAAAGATGGGGATGAAATCATCGTACCCGCGAATACTTACATAGCGAGTATTCTTTGTATTTCTGAAAACAACCTTAAACCTGTGCTAGTTGATGGTGATTTATCTTCCTATACGATTGATTCAGAATTAATTGAATCTAAAATTAGTAAAAGGACAGTGGCCATACTTCCTGTTCATTTATATGGTCAATTATCTGATATGGTTGCCATTAATAATATTGCAAGTAAATATCAGCTTAAGGTCATTGAAGATTGTGCTCAGTCTCATGGGGCGGAAGATCATTTAGGCGTCAAAGCAGGAAATTTGGGAAATGCAGCTGGATTTAGTTTTTATCCGGGAAAGAATTTGGGTGCCTTGGGAGATGCTGGTATGGTTACAACGAATGATTCGGAGTTGGCTAATTGCATCAGAGCTTTATTGAATTATGGTTCGAAAGTAAAGTATAAAAATTTATACAAAGGTGTTAATAGTAGATTGGATGAGCTGCAAGCAGCCATTCTTCGCGTTAAATTATTGCACCTGGACGAAGAAACAGAAAAGCGTAGAATTATTGCTGAACGTTACTTATTAGGCATAAAAAATGCGAAATTAATACTTCCGCAAGTTCAGGATGGTCTTTCTCATGTTTGGCATTTATTTGTCATAAGAACTCAAGATAGATCACATTTACAAGCCTATTTGACTAAAAATAATATACAAACCGTAATTCATTATCCAATCCCTCCTCATAAGCAAGATGCATTCGAGGAGTTGTCTCTTGGGTACTTCCCAATTTCCGAACGCATTCACGAATCAATCATTAGCATTCCTTTGAGTCCTGTCTTAACGATGAAGGAAGCCGATTTCATCATTCAAGTATTAAACAGATATTAGTTGAACAAGTTATTTAAGTCATATTTCTTCATAAAAGTATTTTATATTTTCTTTGGAGTTTTTGTGTTTTCTAGGTTTGCACAATTAGGCGATTCTGATCGATATACATCATCTGAGGCAGATGTTTCAATTGACTCATTTGTAGATAGGACCTCGTTAATTGATGTGATTGCAGGTACCATTTCTCGAATTTTTCACACCCCTTTAGCGAGTCATTTTTTCTTTTGTTTCCTATCTTTTTATGGTTTATATTATTGTTTAAAAAGAGCTAGAATAAGTAATAAGGCAATGTTCGGGGTAATTTTCATGTTAAGTCTGCCAGAATTTGCCATGTGGACTTCTATTTCGGGAAAAGAGTCTTTTAATGTATTTGCTACAGGTATTATCATGGGCGGACTTTTTGACCTCTTATACGAAAAAAAATTATCAAATATATTGCTTAATGTTATCTGTATAATCCTTTCTTTACTTGTTAGGCCACATTATTCAATTGGATTAATATCATTATTTTCTTTTGTGCTTTTTACACAAAAGACTGCATTGAAGGGCATAGGGATGCTAATTTTGAACATTTTCATAGTGGTAGTTTTTATGTTTATTGTTTACGAGGTGGCTTTACCTTTTATAAATGAAGGTGGATTTGCTGATATTGCTCAAAATTATTTTTTGGGATTTGATGATGCGGGGGCCTCAAGAAATGCTAATTTTTGGGTAACCAACTCAGATTATTACACTAAAATGTTTAGTGGTTCAGTGATTGCTTTAATTGGGCCTACGTTCAGTGAGTCATTAAAAAGGCCTATTTATTTCCCCTATTTTATTGAGAGTATGTTGTTTATTGGTTACCTGATCTACTATTTATTGCTTTGCATTATTCTACAAATAAAATTAAAAACGGTATCTCAGTACTTTTTAGTTACCCTTTTCTATGTTATCATTCTGACTGCGATTATGCATTACCCTTTTGGTGTATTTAATTCGGGTTCGGCGCTTCGTTATCGAGCTGCATTTTATCACATCTTTATTATTCTTCCTGTGTTTATGTTTCATTATTTAAAAGCGAGGAAACTTGCGATTAATCCCGCATGAATATTTACATAAAAACATTTAATCGGCCGTTTTATTTAGAGAGATGCATTAAATCAGTCCTTTTTAATGTAAGTAATTACGATGATATAATCATTCTTGATGATGGTACACAAGCAGAGTATAAGGAAAAAATCATCCAACTTTTTCCACAAATTAAATGGGTTACCAATGCTGATGGAGCTAAGTATGAATTAGTTCGTTCAGGGAATACCCAAAAGGCCAAAGAGTTTTATGGCGATCCTGCTAGTTTTTGGCTGAAGGAGGTTATGAAAGATACCAATGATTATTTTTTGCTTATTGAAGATGATACCTGGTTTGTTAACATGCTAGATCTCAATCATTTTGAAGAGGTGCTTAAAAAAGAAAATTGCGTGATTTGTAAGCTTTGGTGGGGAGAATATAATGATAAAGAGGAGGATGCCTCTATTTCTAGGAGATATAATCTTTGGAATGATTTATCGATACATGTCATTTGCCCTTCAATTCAACGGGTAGAAGATGTATACAAAATATACATTGTGGCGATGGCCATTTTTCGGAAAGATTATTATGTAAACGCCTTAAGAAAAGTAAATCATTTTGCGGATGAAACAACTCAAATTACCGAATCACTCGCTTACTTTAACAATGAGCCCGAGGTAACCTATTGTAAAACGAATGAACGATTTATCTATCAAGGATGGGCGACAAGTGTCCGTCATGATGATGCAATTACGGTGGATGTAGGTATTAATTCTTTCGATTTTGTGGATATATTAAACGAAGCGTGGTTTAATAATCACTTAGATGTGTTGGCCAATTATCCTTTGGATTTTGACATGGATTATTTAGTTGATCTTTTTATAGCGGCAGATCTACCTGAAGAAAAAGTCAAGGTATACATTGATTGGAGAACGAAGCCACAACTTAACCCGACTAAACTGTATTATAATTAATGGTATCAATCATTGTCTTTTCGAAAGATCGCCCACTTCAACTAGAAGGTTACCTTTCGAGTTTATTGTACTATTCGGGCATCACGCAGCGTCAAATCACGGTGTTGTATACTTGTTCCGGAGAGGTTCACTATGATGCTTTGATTAATAAGTACGAACAAATTACCTGGATAAAAGAAAGTGGATATGCTGCCGTTTTAGAAAAGTGTATTAAGGAATCAGAAAATTACATCATGTTTGGTTGTGATGATGTGTTTTTTATCGAGTCCATGAATATAAATCATGCACTTGAAACCTTACAAAAAGACGAATCGATTTTTTCTTTTCACCTTCGTTTAGGTCTAAATATCGAAGCTAGTCCCGAAGTCGAGCAGCATTCGAATCACATCAAATGGAATTGGAAGCAAACAAAGTCCATGCACTGGAATTATCCGTGGGAGTTAAGTGCAGCAATTTATCGGAAAAAAGATGTGTTGTCCATCTTGAATCAGGTTGATTTTACCTTAATGAAGTCCACCAACTATTTTGAAGATTTAATCTTCAAAGGAATTTTAGCTGGTGACATATTCATTCAATCCCACCTGGCTTCGTTTTATAAAGGGAAGGCACTGACATTAACCGTTAATCGGGTACAAAAGGATTATAAAAACCCATTTTATCAAACAGATAATACTTCTGTTGAGGATTTATATGAAGCCTTTTGCCAAAACTTATATTTGGATTGGAGAAAATTTGAAAATAGCCTGAATACGCATATTCATGTTAATAGTCAATATTTTAGTTTGACAGATCAGGATCCAGCGAAATTTGAGAGACCATCCCCGATTATGCTTGCTAATGAGCAAGATATAAACCATAAAATCATGCAAATGGGCTTTGGTTTGAAATGGATAATTATTCGAAATCGCTTTACTAGACAATTAATTCGTGTAATCAATCTAATTAACCCATCCATTTTACTCAAAATTAGAAAGCTTAGAAAAAAGCTTCGAAAGGCTTGATTTAGTAAAATGAAAATTCTTCACATTTTACCAACCTTTTGTAAGGGTGGCGGCGAAAAATTGGTGTATGATTTAGCTAATCACCAAATTTGTTCGGATCACCAAGTAGAGGTTTTGTGTTTTTTCAATAGCGAAGAACAAGGTTTAAGTTTCATCACATCATTAGATGAGCGTATTGCGCTTCTTTACATTACCTCTATTCGTCAATCAAAACCCTTAGGGAATCGATTTGGTCATGTACTTCAAAAAATTAGACTTTACTTACTTTCGATTCAATGGTTTTTTCGAAATCGTAAATATATATATTCGTTTGATATTATCCATGTTCATTTAACGTATGGGGCTTTTTTGGGTAGTTTAGCTTTTTTATTTCGCGGAAAGTCTGTCGCTTCCAAAGTAATCGAAACCAATCATACGGACTCGTCGAGTATCAATGGCTTTTTGAAGTGGTTCTTTTTTTTCAATCGAAAACTTAGAGATGGCATAATTTTTGAATTGAAGGAATCTGATTATGAAGATTTCAAGAAAAATACAACGAGCATTAAATCAACATTTATTCCGATTGGAACAAGTTGTCCGGTGGTAAAAGATACTCGAAATGTGGTCGCGTGCGCGGCGGGGAAATTTTCGATAGGTCAAGTGGGGCGCTTGCATATTAGTGATCGACGCACGGATCAGTACATACATTTAGTACATGCCTTAAAGAAAAAATTAGGTGATTCTTTCGTTTTTTATCTTTTCGGGGATGGTCCAGATCGTGCATTTATTGAAAGAATGATCAAAGACTATCAATTGCAAAATACTGTCAAATTGATGGGTTATACGGATGATATCGCAGCGGCTCTGTCAGGTTTAGATTTATACGTTACTATCAATGTTGGTCCTAATTGTGGTGTTGGGGGCTTACAGGCGATGTGGTTTCAAGTACCTACCGTTGCCATTCAGGTAGATGAAAGCTATGATACTGTTTCATTGCATGATGTTATTCCTAATGCCTCAGATATTAATGTCTTGGCAGATCATATAATTCATTTAATTCAGAATTCAGATTTGCAAAATCAACTGCTTGCCCAACAATATCAGCACGTTATCGATTACCATTCGATAGATGCTTATTGTCAAGGGACACTTGATTTTTATCATATAATTTCTCAAGAAGGGGATGTGTTTTAAGTCAATGGGTAAGTCGACAGTCCAACATGTAATAATTTACAATTTTGTATCACTTTTTAGTTTCCATTTGCATTCTAACGCAATATATGCGGGTAATTCTGCTCGCTTATTCAAAATATTAAATGTATATCAAGCAATTTTATTCAGAATATTTTTCGCGTTTAGGAAAATCCAAATTTATCAAGGTGGGTTCGATTGCCTCGCTATCTAAAGCCTTTAAAATAGTTAGTGTTTTTATCATAACAAAATACATATCTGTCAAATTTGGTCCAGAAACCCTTGGGCTATATGGTCAAGCTCAAGGCTTTATCAATCTTATTTTAGCATTTTCGACATTATCTTCCGCTGTGGGGATTACTAAACTTTTGGCAGAGTATTCGAATCAAACGATACTCAGAACGAAAATTACTATGGCAGCTTGGGATTTGACCTTAGTTTGTTCAGCATTGGTTTCCGTTTTTATTATCATCTTCTCGAAATCCATTTCAGAAACCATTTTTTTTCGAGGGAAAATTATCTCTATGTCGTAACAATTGGATCTTGGACTTTTTTTTGTCAGCTTGTAAAACTAGGATAGCCGTATTAAATGGCTATTTCAAGTTTGAGAAAATTGCGAGTATTTTAAAAGGAGAGTTTCTATGGGAATAATGCCAAGTATCTTACAATTTTTAACCAAATAAATTATCAATAAAACGATTAAAATTTTACAAAATAATAATGAATATTTTTTTTATCAAAAAGCTATACAAGACGATTATCCCTTTATTCATCAGAGTTTTGGTTTGGAATTTTTTCAATGAAAGAAGGTATGAAATTCTTAAAAAACAAATTATTAAATATTTTGATTCTGAATTTTCAGGCGGTGACCTATTTAAAGAAGAATTGAATTATTTGAGAGAAAATAAAATTTCTGTATTTCCATATTTTGATATCAATAATAGTAAGATTGAATGTCAAGTTTTTGAAGACAATTTGTGTGGATTAAAATATGTGATGTTTGAAGGGGAGAAGATGTATTTTAAGCGTAGTATGTCTTCAAATCAAATTAAAAATTATTATGAAGGAATAATTAAAGAGCAACATATTAATTCACCTCATAGATATTTAATTGATGAATTTGAGGTAAAACAAAATGATATTGTATTTGATATTGGTGTAGCTGAAGGAAACTTTGCTTTAAGTGTAATAAATAGAGTTTCATTAATTTATTTATTTGAACCCGATTTAGAATGGGTTGAGGCGTTGAGTTATACTTTTAATAAGTGGAATGATAAGGTTAAAATTATCCCGAAATTTGTTTCTAAAGAATCGTCGGATTCAACAATTTCATTAGACGAGTTTATAAAAAAAGAGAATATCAATGTAGATTTTATCAAAATTGATGTAGACGGCGAAGAATTTAAACTTTTAAGTGGAATGAAAACTTTATTAAATTCTAATTCTTTAAAACGAGTTGCTATTTGCGCTTATCACAATCAGGAAGATGAAATGGTTCTTTCAGAAGAATTATTAAAATTCAATTATCAAGTAACTACCTCAGATCGGGTGATGCTTTTTATTTATGATGAAAACATTTGTCCACCTTTTTTTCGTAAGGGTGTCATCCGAGCCACTTTATTGAATTAAAATAGTAGTAATTCAATTTTATAAAATCATGAAAAAAATAGCCTTAGAATTAATTTTTAAAAACGTCTAATTTTTTAATTCACACTATGCTAATTAAAAAGTTTTTGTTGAATTATATGACAAAGCCATTTATAGTTTTGTTTTCTCCTGTTACATTTTTTGCTACATTTTGGCTGCTTTTGATAAAAAAGCTAGGTACTGGAAACCTAAGCTATAAAATATTTATGAAACTTGGTGTTTTCCCTATTTTGGATACCTATTATGAGCCTTTGGTTAATCCCCATAAACACATAACAAATTTTTTATGGAAAGATAGACCACTTGCTGGGATTGATTTAAATATCGAAGAACAACTTGGTATTTTGGAAAAATTTAATTTCCAAAATGAATTATTGAATTTTCCGACAGAAAAAAATGATGTTTTACAATATTATTACAATAATGGATTATACGAGGCTGGTGATTCTGAGTATTTATATTGTTTTATCAGACAATTTAAACCTAAAAGAATTATTGAAATTGGGAGTGGAAATTCAACATTAATGGCGAGAAATGCTATTCGGAAAAATAATTTGGATGTTGAAAATTACAGTTGTAAGCATATTTGCATTGAGCCCTATGAAATGCCTTGGTTAAAGGATATTGGAGTGGAATTAATTAGGGAAAAAGTCGAAAACATTGACCTTGATTTTTTCCAACAACTTGAGGAGAATGATATTTTATTTATTGATTCATCACATATAATCAGAGCACAGGGCGATGTTTTATATGAATTTTTAGAAATTTTACCAAGTCTTAAAATTGGCGTTTTTATTCATATTCATGATATTTTTACACCAAGAGATTACCCAAATCATTGGTTACTGGATAAACATTTGTTGTGGAATGAGCAATATTTACTCGAGGCATTTCTTTCGAATAATTCTGACTTTAAAGTTATAGGGTCTTTAAATTATTTAAGAAATAATTATGCTGATACTTTCATGGAAAAATTTCCGATTTCGGCTGGTAATGATAAAATTCAGCCCGGTGCTTTTTGGTTAAAAAGAATAAGCTAGGAATGTTTTATATGATGTTTTAAAAATAAGATGTTGAATTTTAGTAAAAATAGTATGGGCATTTACATTCATTCAAAAAAAATGCAAATTTTTTTATTAAGGTACCTGCAATTCTTAAATTCATTCTTTAAGCGGATTTTGAATTCTTCAAGAAGAATTTCGATTTTCATGGTCGTATTAAGAATTCTGAGATCAGGACTTTCTGTATATACCGTTTTTTTATCCTCTATGTATTTCGGGGTTTCTATTGATCGAGACTCATGGGTTTTGGCAGGGGCATTAATAGCATCAATTTCAGGATTGGTCTTTGGGCCTTTGATGGCCATTTTTAGAACAGCTTTTATCGGAATTCGAGAGGAAAAAGGAGAGATTTTAGCTATTAAGTCTACCTCGGACCTAATTGGAATGGTTTTTTTAATAAGTACGGCTATCATAATTCTTTTTGAATTTTTCCCTCATCAAATTGCGCAATTTATTGCACCTGGATATAATCAGAATGAAATGACTTTAGTAATTAATATGATTAGGTTATTGATGCCATCTTTGCTGATTAACCAAGTTATTATTATATGGACCTCTGTCCTAAATTCATATAATTCCTTTTTTTTGCCTGATCTTTTTGCTTTTTTTGCCTCATTTCTGAATGTCGTGTTAATTATTACACTTAGCCCAAAAATTGACATTAATTCTTTAGTGGTTTCAAATTATATTAGCTCTATAATTCTTTCATTTATATTAATTAGGGAATTAAAAAAGAAAAAAATATTTTCTTTAGGCATTTCTATTGAACTAAAAAATATTAAACCTTTTGTAATATTTTCTTTTCCGCTATATTTTTCATTCTTTGCTGCACAATTTTTGAGTGTTGTAGAAAGGCGTTTGTGTACATATTTAGGACCTGGCGCGGTTTCTTCTTTTGATTATTCTAAAATATTTGTTAATGCTACATTAAGTCTGATTATCAGTATAGTGCCTATTGTATTAACACCTATTTTGGCCGCATTGTATGTGAAAAATAATCACAAAGAGTTTGCAAAAGAATTGTTGCAAAATATTCGAATGTTTATGATTGGTATATTACCCTTAGCGGTTTTGTTTACAATCTGTTCAAAAGATTTGGTGTTACTTTTTTTTGCACATGGCAAATTTGAACTTTCATTTGTTTCAATAGTTTCATCAACTATGACTTGGTTGGGAATTGGTATGGTAGGTTCAGTCCTTTATATAATAAGCGGAGAAGCTTTGATCGCTCAGAAGAAGATTAAGTTGTTGATTTTATTAAGCTCATTTGCCTATATCACAATTGGGATAATTGATTTGGTATTTTATAAAGAATATGGAGTTTCATTATTTGCTTTTTCTTGGGCTATTATTCAGTTGATTTTAGGGTTATTAGTTTACTTTTCACTTTTAATAACCGAGAAAGTAAATGTCAGGCTTATTTTAAGTGAATTATTTCGAATTTTAATATTTTACGCAGTTGTGTTTGCTGCTGCATATGTAACGTATTTAGCTTTTGATGAGAGTACTAATTTTATGTACATAAGTCTTAAAATATTTACAATTAATCTCATAAGTATTTTAATAATCATTTCAGTATTATTTCTTTTAAAAATGGATGAGCGTCAATTGATTTTGAAAATATATAATTTTTCAAAGAGGGGGAAAATAAGAATTTAGATAATTTTAACTTGTATACTTATTTTAAAATTGAAGGGTATTCCAAGAATTTTTTTTTGAAGATTAGGGAACTATATCATCAGATAAGTTCTCTTTAGTTTGACGACTTACAATCTAGTTCTCTCATTTGACCAATCATTTTTTTCAATTTGTGTAAAATAATTATGGTTCAAATTTCAATCATTATAGTAAGTTATAATACAGAAAAATTGCTTTTTAATTGTATAAAATCAATTTATCAGTATGTACATGATTTAGAAATCGAAATTATAGTAGTAGATAACGCGTCATTTGATAATTCTGTTGAATTGATTCGAGAATCTTTTCCCAAAGTCATATTAATAAGAAGTAAATTAAATGTTGGTTTTGGCCCTGCTAATAATATTGGGATTTCACATGCCAAGGGCAAATATTTGTTTTTATTGAATTCAGATACACTAATGATTAAAAATTCGGTAATTAATTTTTGGAATTTCATGGAAGACGTTGACAATAGAAAAATCGCTTGTTGTGGGGGTGTTTTAATTGGTTCAGATTTACAAGTGCAAAATTCATTTGGCCATTTTCCTTCAATTTCTAATGCTATTTTTGAGTTAGGGTTGAATAAAATTTTTACTAAATTTTATAATCAAAAAATTTCAATTGCGACAAAAACGGATGTCGAGAATATAGGCATTTCTTTAAAAGTTGATTATCTCTCTGGAGCGGCATTATTTATAAGGAATTCAGTTTTAGATAAATTTGGAGGGTTTGATGAAGATTTCTTTTTTTATTTTGAAGAAACTGAGCTACAAAAAAGATTTAGAAGATATGGTTACTTTTCATCCATTATTCCCAATTCAGAAATTATACATTTAGGTGGGATGTCAACATCAAGTAATTTCCAATTAGAAATGATGGAAAAAAGTAAAGTATTGTATTTTCGGAAATGCCATGGAGAGACTAAAGTAGTTTTAATTAAAATGATTTATACCCTTAAATATGCTTTAGGAATCATTAAAAATTATAATCTAACAAAAATTAATTTTAGAAAAATCAAATGGCTGCTAACCTCATGAAAATGAGTTGGCTTTTAATTGAATTTTTGGATACAGTCGGAGATTCTGTAATTTTATTTTGGATGTTTAATGTCTATTCTATTTTGCCTAGTATAGCTAAGCTCTTAGGAATAAGGACTCTTTTTTTGATAAACCGAGCTATTGTTTATATGTATTTATAAGGACGTTTAAATCAGAAAACATTAAATATTTAAACCATAAAATTTCTCTATTAAAAATAACAAAAGTTTTATCTCCGGTGCTATTATGTTAGAATCTTCAATCGTTATTTATAATATGATACATGAAAATTGCCATTCACGACTTGGCATTTTCTTAGTAGATAGCAGCTTTTATAGATTTAAGTTCCTGCTTAATTTTTAAGAATAAATTACAGATTTATATTGAGTAAAATCCTCTCCAATAAATAAATTATTTGATTAATCGATAAATTGAAAACACTTATAATTTCATATAATATACCATTTCCACTTAATAATGGGGGTGCAATTGCTCAATATTTCTTTATTGAGAAATATATAGGAATTCAATATACCTTCTTAACTAAGTGTAATAATACAATTGAATATCAGAGAATCAAACTTCTATCGAAGGATTGTCCACACATTAAGTTTATTGTTTATAAAAATTATACTAAAATTCAATTTATAATTGATAAAGTTCGAATTGCAATTAACTATTTTCCCACAGTAAAAAAATTAATCAATAAATATTTAATCAAAAATAACAAAAGTATTATTTTTAATACTACCCATGATAAATTCATTGATTTTATACAAAACCATTTAAATGATAATATATATGATTGGCTACAATTTGAATTTTTTGAATCGATAATTTTGATCAATTCGTTGACATTTAATTCGAAATCTATAGCCATTGTTCATGAGATTCGAACTAAGCGTTTAGAATTAGAAAGAAAATTAAAGCATACTAGTATTAATGAAACTAAAACAATAGAATTTGGATGTTTAAAAAACTTTTCAAAAATAGTTGTTTTTAACGCTGAGGATAAATTATATATTCAGAATATTTTAAAAAATAGTGAAATTCTTATTTCACCTTTTTCTATCCCAGATTCATTAATTAGAATTGATGTCTCACCTAGTAAAATAGAAAAGTTAGTTTTTATTGGAGGTCAATTTCATGAACCTAACAAAGATGGTTTAGAAAATTTCATTGATAATGTATATATTGTTGAAAAACTAAGTGAATATGTTGATTTAGTGATAGCCGGCGAATGGGATTATGATTTTCAAATGAAGTATTCGAATTTTAAAAGAATAATATTCATAGGTAAGGTTAAAGATTTGTCAACTTATCTATTCAACTCATGCTTGATTTGTCCAATTATAAGTGGAAGTGGAATAAGAACTAAAATTTTAGAATGCTTTTTTAATCATATACCTGTTATTTCAACTCCGATTGGTGCGGAAGGTTTGTACAATCATTGCGATGATAATCACATCTTTATTTACGGTAACAATCTTGAGTTTATCAAATTATTTAATAAAATATTTAAAATGAATGCTCAAGATCTAGAGCAATTTGATATTCAAACTAAACGTTTTATCGATGTTAATTTTAATTCTAACCATACGATTAATAAAAGACTAGTTTGCTATGAATAGAAGCGCTATAATCTTATTAACAGGTACCATAAATGTGGGTGACATATCAAATACGAAACACAGAGATGCAGATATTAGAAAAAGTGAATATATAGATTCAATAAATTATTATCTTACTAGCACAAATTATAAGATTGTATTTGTAGAAAATAGTAATGTGAATATTAAAAACTATTTTAAAGAATTTGTTGAAAACGGTAGATTAGAGATTTTAACTTTTGATGGTAACTCATTTAATTCAAACTTAGGAAAAGGTTTTGGTGAATTAGAAATTATTGAACATGCTTTTTATAATTCGAACATTATAAATCAATTTGTTAATGTAATTAAAATTACCGGTAGGTATAGGATTTTAAATATTGATTCAATTATCGAAGAGGGCAAGAATTATGAACATGCCCTAGTATCTTCATTTTATTATGATTTAAACATGATGGATTCTAGAATATTCTATGCTCCAAAATATTTTTATACAAATTTTTTAATTAATAAAAAGCATTTTGTTGATGAAAGTAAATCAGTTTTTTTTGAACACATTCTATCAAAGGCAGCGTTCGAATTTTTATCTGACATAAATAATAAACATATTCAATTTAGAAACATACCTCATATAAAAGGGATATTTGGCACTTTTAATAAGAAATACAATAGTAATAAAATTTATTATTTGTTTAGAAATGCTTTATTTAAATTAAAACTATTTATACAATTTAAATTAAATAGAAATTGATCAATTATTTTTTGGATATAGTATGTGCGACGTATAATTGTGTCGAAAAAATTAAAAATTTCAATCTATTTTTAGATAAATTAAATTTTGATCATGTTAGGGTTTTAGTTTGTGATGGAGGTTCTTCAGATGGCACTTTGGAACTACTTCAAACTTTTTCTAAAATACAAATTGTTGATTCTGCAAAAGACAAAGGAATCTATGACGCATGGAATAAATCATTAAAACATGTAAATTCTAGTTATGTAGCTTTTATTGGAATTGATGATATTATCAATCCTGATTTCATAATTGAGGCTCAAAAGCTATATAATAATGGAATTAGACCTTCGGTTTTTTTTGGCGATTCTATATTGAAATATAACAATTATACTAAAAAGAAATCAATATTAAATCACCCTACTCTACTTTCAAATTCAATAGTAAAATCTTTTGACATCGTACATCAAGGATGTTTAGTTAAGAGTGAATTGTTTTATAATTATCAATTTAATTTAGAGTATAAATTATCGGCTGATCTAGATTTTTTTCTTGAAAAATATGAGCTAATTTCGGATGGTGGATATTTTAAAATAAAGGATGTAATTCAGTCATATATAGATTTTGATGGAATAAGTACAAGTTATAGTGCACTAGCTATCTACCAGGCCGAATTTAAAAAATTAGAAAATAAGTATAATATTAAAATCAAAAGGAATAAAATGTATTATTTTTTGTTTGCAAATATGTTAGGACCTAAAAGCTTTTCTTTACTAAGAAAGATTACTTGGTATTTAAACTCTAAATTTAATTAGTTCTTACCCTATATTTTTTCGAAAAATATATTATTAAACCTTTTTTTATTGTATTTAATAACCTGTTTGCTATTTCTCTTTGAGCTTCTTGAATTATCGCTGAGTGATCTTCTGAAGTAAAAACTCTTCTTTCTTTTTTCAAAATCCCCTAATTTAATGGGTTCTAAACTCTTCTTAAAATTTAGTCTAGTCTATTAGGGGGCTAGTACAGTACATTCGAAGGTAATTGTACAATTCTATTAAAGTTTTTTTAATTTAGAGTTATAATAAAATATAATGCTACCCAAAATTATTTTTATCCTTGGTTATGGCTTCTCCTGATTTTAGTTGAGTCACAAATTATCTAAATTCTTAAACCTAATCTCTTCTTGCTTAATAATTTAAAATTTATGTTTAAAAATCTTAAAATATTCATTTGGGCATTATTTTATTTTTTGTACAATAACATTATCACCAAAATACCTTTTTATTTTGTTAGAATATTTTTTTTAAAATATGTGCTAAGGATAAAAATTGGAAAAAATACGTCAATAGCCATGCACTGTTTTTTTACCGGTGGAAATATTGAAATTGGAGATAACTGTGTCATTAATAGAAATTGTTATTTTGATGGTAGGTTCAAAATAATTATTCACAACAATGTCAGTATTTCACCGGAGTGTTATCTTATGACTGGTAGTCATCATGTAAATGATACTAATTTTGGTACATTTGGGGAAAAAATAGAACTAGAGAATTTTGTTTGGCTGGGTGCTAGGTCTATTATAATGCCGGGTATTACCTTAAATGAAGGGGTGGTTGTTGGTGCGGGTTCTGTGGTCACAAAGTCTTTTAAACGATTTTCTATTATAGGAGGTGTTCCTGCCAAATTCATATCTAAAAGACAGGAAAACTTACAATATAAATTGAACTATTTTCCATTATTTGATACTGATCTTATTTTTTCATGAAAAAAATTTTACACGTAATTCATAATCTAGAATTGGGTGGAGTAGAAGTTGGTTTATTATCCTCATTTGAAGATTTAAATAGTGCTTTTGATTATAATATTTTAGTAATTGGTCAAGTTGATAGTGAAATGTTGATTAAACTATCCAATCCTCTAAAATCTAAAATTTATATTTTAAATACATTTTCTCTTACGTCTTTTTATCGTTTTATTTTTAGTCAAAAATTTGACTATTTTATTACTTCCCTTTGGAAAGCACATCTACTTGGTCTCGTGTTAAAATTTACACAATCTTCAAAAGTATTCCCATTTATACATTCTGGTAGATATTTTCATCAATTAGATGCTATTTTTACTAATATGCAAGTTTTATTTTCTACTAGAATTTTTGTTGATTCAAAGAGCACTGGTTCATTTATCAGCCATAAATTTTTATTTAGAAAAAAATATATCATTGAAGCACCATTTATACAAAATATTAATGTTAGATCTAAAATACATGTAAACAGCGATTTGCTCACTTTTTGTTCTGTTAGTCGAATTGCGAAGTCAAAAAATATACAAGAAGTCATTATCTTTCTTAGTAAACTTAACCAATTAGGATATAATTTTATTTATCATATTTATGGTCCAGATGGTGGTTATTTAAAAGAATTATTGGACCTAATAGATATATTAGGATTGAGCGATAAAATACAGTTTAGGGGTGAGATAAACTTCAATCAGAGGACTGAAGTATATATAAAATATGATTTATATATTCAGTTTAGTTTGATGGAAGGTTTTTCGAAATCTGTGTACGAATCAATGTTGTTAGGTTTAGTTCCCGTTGTATACCCTGCTGGCGAAATTGCTAACTATTGTATTAACGACCACAATAGTATAATTATTTCTAATTTTAATGAATACAATACAAATTCAATTCATAGATTATTTAATGATAAAACTTTTTTGCCATTTTTATCAAAAAATGCCCTAGATGTAAATAAATATCCTACTCTATCTAACGTATTAATAAAAGAATTAAGTTGATGAATATTTTATTTTTTATTACTCGAGGGGATACCCTCGGAGGTGCTCAAACTCATGTTTTAACTCTAGCAAATAAATTTTCTATTCATGGTCATAATGTTTTTGTCTGTGTTGGTGGTGAGCCTGGTGTTTTTACTAACGAATTAAAAAAATATTCAATTAATTTTTGCCTAATTCCAGAATTAAAAAATTCTTATAATGTATTGAGAGACATAAGAGTATTGTTAAAAATTAAATCAATTTTTAATAATATAAATCCAGATATAATAAGCGCTCATTCAACAAAGGCAAATGTAATTGCTAGACTTATTAATTTTAACAAAAAATATATTTTAGTTTCTACAATTCATGGTTGGTCATTTTCAGAAGGCATCCCTTTTTTTAAAAGAAAGCTACATTTGCTTATTGAGAAACTTACTTTTCGATTTTCTACCTCATTCATAATAGTCAGTAAATATGACTATCAACTTGGGAGTATTTCCAAAGTTATAAATAGCCTAAGTGTTGTAATATATAATGGGGTAAAAGATAGTTTTAAAAATACAACTATAGATACCGGAAATATTAAAATAATTATGGTTGCCAGATTTGATAAACAAAAAAATCAATTGAAATTAATAGAAGCTTGTAAAAATATTGACAATATACAGGTTATTTTTGTTGGAGATGGGCCTCTATTAGAACAGACAAGAAATAAAATTAAAAAAATTGATACTCGTAAATTTATTTTTAAAGGGTTAATAACGGATGTTAATCCCTTATTAACTGATTCTACCATTTTTGCTTTGATTTCAAATTGGGAAGGTTTCCCAATGTCTACTTTGGAGGCCATGTCTCATGGTTTGCCTGTTTTAGTTTCTAATGTAGGTGGTGCTTGTGAATGTGTTATTGACGAGGTCAATGGTTATCGAGTTGATAAAAGTGCATCACCAATTGAAATCGGGAATTTAATACATAAGATGTTAGCAAATAAAACTAAGCTTTTGATGATGAGTGCTAATTCACGAAATATGTATTTAGAAAATTTTACGGATGAAATAATGTATAAAAACACGTTTAATCATTTCACTTTTTTGCTCAGTCCACATCGTTAATTTTTTATTAACTGGTTCAAATGGATTCCTTGGCAAAGTATTTTTAAAAGTACTGCATGAGAAATCATTTAAAACTCTTTCAAGAAGTAGTTCAGATTATAACTTAGACATTTCAAATCAAATCCTTGAATTTAAAGGTAAATTTCAAATTTTTATACCATGCTGTTGCATGCTGTTGGTAAAGCACATTCGATTGATTATACTACGGAACAATCTATTGAATTTTATAATGTTAATGTATTAGGTACAATAAACTTGTTGGAAGGATTAATAAAATCTAATCTTCCAAAATAGTTTATTTTTATAAGTACAGTTAGTGTGTATGAGAAAATTGAAGGTGAGAGTATAAACGAGGATTCACCTTTGTTAGCCGTAGATCCATATGGTAAAAGTAAAATAGAAGCTGAAAGCATCAGTAGGAAGTGGTGCGAAAATCATAATATAGTTTGCACCATACTAAGATTGCCACTCGTTGTTTCTGAAAATCCATCGGGAAATCTGAGGTCAATGATACATGCAATACTGAATAATTTTTATTTCAATATTTGCGATGGGTTGCTAGGAAATCGATGGTTCTTGCTTCCGATGTAGTAAAATTTATTTTGAAAGCTGCTGAAGTAGGAGGAACATATAATTTAACAGATGGTTACCATCCTAATTTTAATGAATTAAGTAATTGTATTGCATTACAAATGGGAAAGAAATTTGTGCCTAATATGCCGTTATTTTTTGCTAAGATTTTAGCGTTTATTGGAGATGTGGTCGGACAAAAATTTCCAATCAATGTAAATAAGTTGAATAAGATTACTTCAAGACTTAATTTGATGATACTAAAGCGCGTTTATCGTTCGGATGGACCCTTCTCCTGTTTTAAAGGGATTTAATATGTATGAATAGAATTATTGCATTTATATTGCTTATATTTTTATCACCGGTATTTCTAGCTGTGGCTTTGGCCATATTCATAGAAGATGGATCGCCCATATTCTTCAAGCAAAAACGGGTAGGCGTAAATTATAGATTCTTCGAAATCTACAAGTTCAGAAGCATGAAGAAGAATACGCCAAATGTCGCAACACATTTATTAAAAAACCCTTCATCCTATTTGCTGCGAATAGGAGCGGTGTTGAGAAAATTGAGTTTGGACGAATTACCTAATCTCATCAACATCATCAAGGGTGAAATGGTATTCGTGGGGCCCAGACCTGCCTTGTATAACCAAGACGATTTAATGGCCATGCGGGTCTCAGCAGGGATAGATAAACTGAAGCCAGGGATCACTGGCTGGGCACAGATAAACGGACGCGATGAGATTTCTATTGAGGCGAAGCTGGCGCTAGAGAAAGAATACTTGGAAAGGAGGTCTGTGTGGTTTGATGTGAAGATTGTGATGCGTACTTTTAGTTCAGTTTTTACGAGTCGCGGGGTAAGTCATTAGGGATTTAAATTTTTTGTTTTTTTTGAGCTCGCTAGGTGGCGGGCTTTTTAGTTTAGGGCAAAATTTCTGTAAATGCCTCGGTTTAAGTGTTCCTAAAAAAAAGACAGTTTTGACTTTCTAAAAAATAGGGTAATTACCTTGACCATATTCCTTTAATACTAATTCAATAAACGTAATTAATTCAACTATTTTCAATGCCTAATTGGGATTAAAAAAAAATATCCGTATTTTTGCAGTCCCAATGCACTTGCTAGGGTGAATGGTGGATTAGCTCAGTTGGTAGAGCATCGGACTGAAAATCCGTGTGTCCCCGGTTCGAGTCCGGGATCTACCACCATTGTAATTGCAAAAACCCTTTATTCGTATCGTATAAAGGGTTTTTTGTTTGTTGCATTTTCTTTTCCACTAATGCTTCCACTATTTCTTGGATTACGCGTAAGTAAACCTTTTTTCAAACAGTACAAAAAGTAGCCAAATGTTAAAAAAACAATTTAATTATTATCTTAATATTACAGTCCCATTGGTTTAATAATGGGGAGTATTACAATAGTGTAATTAAGGATTTTGATTTTTATAGAGGAAGGGTTTTAACAGAAAAAAGAAAAATTTATTGGCAGATAGATGAAATTTTAAGTTTTAATAATAATTCTCTTCAAAAATGCAAAAAAAAGAAATAGCTATTATTATACCTGCTTTCAAAGCTTTTTATCTAAAACAAACACTGCAATCATTTGTAAATCAAACCAATAAAAATTTTACAATTTATATTGGAGATGATAATAGCCCAGAAAATATCGAATCTATTGTTTCACAGTTTTATGAGACTTTGAAAATAAATTATCATAAGTTTAATGATAATTTAGGAGGAACATCACTGACTAAGCATTGGGAAAGGTGTATAGAACTAAGTGATGAATACTGGATTTGGTTATTTTCAGATGATGATCTATTGGATGTAGATTGCGTAGAAAAATTTTATCAATCTTTGGACAGTACTTCACAATTTTATAAGTTCCAGACTCGAATTATTGATTCGGACAATCGGTGGATATTCAGAAAATATGACAAAATAAATTCTTTTAATGAATTCATAACTGGCAGTAAATTTATTTCCCAAAGGCTTAATTGCAATGGTTTTAGAAGTTTTGCCGTAGAGTATGTTTTTTCAAGAGAACTATTTGATAGGTATAAAATTGTTGATTTCCCATTAGCTTGGGCATCGGATGATGCAACATGGTTAAAATATTCAATTGATCAAGGTAAAATTAAGTGTATACCTGCTTATGTAAGTTGGAGAGCTAGTCATTTAAATATTACAACTTCTAGAAAAAATCAAAGAATAAACAACCTGAAAATAGACGCAAGTTTAAAATATTGCACTTGGCTTAAGAAAACAGCCTCTGAAAATAATATAAAAATCTTTGATTCTAATATATTAAATTGGCTTTCAATACAGATAGCCTCAGTAAAATATGAGTTGAGTTTCAATAATTATATTAAGGTTATCCAAGAATTGAATTTAAATGTCAATCTTTTTTCTACTCTTAAAAATTTTATAATAATTAAATACTATCATTTGAAGAATAGCATTTGTTAATGATAAAAAACAAAATTATCGTATTTGAACCTAATATGAATTTTTATCCCCATTCAGAGATAAATGCGGGTATTTTATCGTTAATTGAGTTAGTTTATAAGAATAATAAACTGGTCTTTAAAGCGGATAAAAGGCATTACAATGCTATCCAAGAAATAAGAGAATTCAATAGTTGGGAATATGAACCTACAAAGGTTCTTTCTTACGAGCCCAAGTTTTTTTTAATTAATGATTTTATATTAATTTTTAAAATAACAAGGGTGATTTTTAATCTGAAAAAAACGGATAGCCTCTATTTATTAGGCATAATGCCTTTGACTCATATTTTCATTTCCTTTTTAAATAGTCTTTTAAAAAAGCAATGCTTTATTTGTTTACATGGTCAAATGGAAGCTTATTTAGACAATACTAATATAGGAAGGTCCAAACACTATTATAGGCTTTCAAAATTTACCTTCAAAAGAAATGATAATATTGATTATCTTTTTTTTGGGGAATCTATTAAGAATAATCTTTTATTTCTTTTTAATTCCAGAAAAAAATTGATCGTTATTGATCAGCCATACATTTATAAAGAATTAAAAGATAAAGATATTACTCCTGGTAAAAAGATTTACACGTTTGGAATGTTGGGTCGCTTCGATCATTCAAAAAATATAAAAGAATTTTTTTGTTTTTTGAATTTGATGGAACATGAAATTTTAGAGAATAAGGTAGTAATAAAAATTATAGGTAAAGTTACTTGTGAAATTCCTGAAAAGTATCGCAATTTAATTAGCTTTTATGATCGATCACTAACTAAAGAAGAGTTTGAAAAAGATGTTGCACATTTGGATTTTGTGATTTCATTCTTGAGTGAGAGTTATTATAGGGCAACACCTAGTGGTGTCTTTTTTGATTGTATAAAATGGGAGATACCAATTTTAAGTTTGAATAATCCATTTATAAATTACTACTTCTCAAAATATGATAAAGTAGGTGAGATTTTTAATAACACACCTGAAATGGTTGAATTTATTAAAGATAATTTAATCAATTCTGTTTATGATTTTAACAATTATATGCTGTATCTTAAAAATCTTAAAAAACTTAAACATTTTCTTTCAGTAGAAAAGTTAAGTGAACAATTTGCTAAACAAATATGATTCCCTATTTGGTCATATTCTTTATTTGTTTCATTTTTCCAATTTTTGACTTATCATTAAAGAATAATGTGCTATAAAATTGGTTTCTCTTGTCTTTTTGGATTACAATTGTTTTTTTTGCTGGACTTCGTTGGGAAACTGGAACTGATTGGAAAAATTATTTAGCAGCATTCAATAATATTCCAAATATAAAGTGGCTATGATTTTTTTATGAAATTCTAGTTAGACTTTCATCTCAATTAAGCGGTGAATTTACTCTTGTACTATTTATAACTGCAATAATTGTTTATAGTAGTATTTCATATTTTACCTTAAAGAATTTCATCCTCATCCTATCTTTTCTTTGATTTTATTGTTGAGTTAAAGTTTAAATTCAAGGGGCTTTGGATATAGGCAAGATTTAGCCATTGATAACGCTATTTTCTTTTCACTTCAAGGCAAGAAGAAATGTACTAGCCCCTTATTACTTGGCGCAACTTTGGGTAAATTTTACTCGTAGCTTTACGAGCCGAGCCCTAAATCTGGTTGATAAACTCGGTGATACTTTCATTTTTAACATCTTAATCGTTTGAAAAACAAACTGATGTTTCCTTTGCTTTTGCCTCAAATACGCTGCTACAAAATTGATGCGAAACTGAAGTAAAACTGATGCAGATTTGACACTAATATTTGTCGTTTCTAAACGCTTGGATGAGTTGGATAAATTGTCAACCCAATAAAAAGCTTTAAGGAATGTGCTTCAAGGCATTCATTTTTGCGTTTTTAGTAGTTATCGCAGCGTGGTGAAAAAGGTCTACAAAATGCCGAAACCCTCTTTGGAATCTACCACCATTTAAATTGTATAAACCCCTTTCTGAAAAATAGAAAGGGGTTTTTGTTTTTAACGTAAGTTGGCAATTTTTTGCACCAACATGTTTTCAGGAAGCATTTTTAAATTCCGTTTCTTAGGCCGAGCTTAAATAAAATCACTCTCAATTTGATGAATAAATCATTCAAGAGCCCCTTAAACCCTTTCATTTTAAACACATAAGCTAAATCAGTCAGTTGGCGCACGATCTCTGGATAAACCAAATGCGCATTGATGGTATACAAACTTTTATAAGTTCGAACTAAGGTGGTAGGTTGGCCATTGAAGGTAGAAGTTTCCACTATCCCCGTGCGCATATTTTTTAATTTAGTTCTTACCTGCAACTCCCCTGAAATGGTATTAGAACTCATGGGCGAGTAATAAATACAATCTTTGAAGTAATAATGAGTCACCTGTGAAAGCCGAGTGGAGCCAGCTTTGATGACGGGACTTCCCCCATGGACTATATTGGCGGACCAAATTAAGATATCGCCTTTTTTAGCCAAAAACTCTTTTTTTTCATACGTTGAATTTAACATCAACTCCTCCATAAATAACTCATAGTCATGGTAGTTGTCATAACTATTGTCCACCAAATTCTCCCTGAAATGATTAAAATTGTATTCAGGCATTTTATGCGAACCCGGATAATAAAATAAAGGACCACTTTCGCTTGTTACATCTTCTAATGCAATCCAAACGCCAACCATAAATTTTGCTGGCAATGAACTAAAATGAATCGTGTCTGAGTGAGCCATCTGTTGGGTCCCGCATAAAAAATTCAAGGTCTGAAATGGCACGACCTCCCGACCATACAACATTTCTAACATAGATAGAATTTCTGGTTTTATGGATAGGTTTTTGACAGGTTCAGAATTTTCCCATAAATCTTGGCAACGATTGTAATCTCTTGTTTTGATTAAGGTATAATCAGGATTGAATCCTTTTTCATGCACATCTGTAATAACGCGGTCAATCTCTTCCACCGTAAATACATTTTTTAGAACGATATAACCATCTTTATTGTAAACTCGGGCGATCGCCTCTTTTTGCGATGTAAGCTTTTTTTCTTGTAAGATTTTTTCAAAAAATGGGGATTCAACCCATGGAAGATTCATTTTCATACGTTATTATTAAATTTTTGGAACGTTTCAAATGTAAAGAATTATATTAATAATGGCATCATTCAGTTAATTATACTGGAAATGGTCATCAGACTTATCTCTATAATTAGGCCTAGGGGTATCCTCTGGGGGTAACTAAGCAGCGGTCTGTGACGGTCTGTGATCAAATTAATATTTCCAAGCCGCAAACTTGTGGGCTATTTATAAAAAAAATAGACGCAAGCGATTGCGTCTATTCCAATAATATTATCAAAAACTATATAGCTTTGAAAATATGGTTTAGTTTGAATTATACCTTATAATATTGCTCCCATCCTTTTCTTGGAGGTGCTCCCACAAGCAATTGATTGGCCAATTTATTGTTCGTAATCTGTTTGGTATTTCGGTCAAACAACAATTTGGTATTTAATTTTTGCGCCATCACACCTAAGGTAAACACTTGGCTTAAAGGTCCCGCAATGGCAAAGGGCGATCTTGTTTTCTCCAATCCCATGCAGGCCTTTAGGTAGTTGGCATAGTGATTCGAAGGACTCACAGGCACCACAGGTAATTTATTAGCCATATCTTTTGCCTTTTCCTCAGGGATAATGGACAAAGTACTTCCATGGGATCCTCCTTTAAAGGTCAACTCCTTGGAGTATATAATCTTGCCTGGATTTAGTTTAGCGGGTTGAATCTTACCATTGCTTGCCGGAGGAATATTTGGATCTAATTCAGAAACACCATACCCTGCAGGAACCGGCGGAATGTTGTTGATGCCATCATACCAAGTAATATCCATGGCCGGCATGTTGCCGCGGGAAGGAAATTTAAACAATAAGGTTGTCGATAGCGGATAAAAGAATGGGTTATGTCCATCGGCTCTCTGCATACTGATTTCTGTCGGTAAGCCCAAATCCAAAAATTCATGCGCCGTATCCATAATATGCGCGCCCCAGTCACCTAGCGCTCCTAGTCCATAATCAAACCAACAACGCCACTGGCCGTTAACAAAGTCTTTTTGGTACTCATGTGGTTGCACCACGCCTTGCCAGATATCCCAGTCCAAGGTACTTGGAACAGCTTCCCCAGCAGGAAAATTCTTGATATTAGTATCCCAGCCATGCCATCTGCGCGCTGAATTCATATGTGCCGTCATAGACGTCACATCCTTGATGATGCCCGCTTCTTGCCAAGCTTTGAATTGAAAATAATTGGCCTCCGAATGACCTTGGTTTCCCATTTGGGTCACCAAGTTGCTATGTTTTTTGGCCGCAGCCATCATTAATTCTACTTCATTAAAGGTCCTAGCCATCGGCTTTTCCACATATACATGCTTGCCTAAGGCCAAAGCCATCATCGTAATGGGGAAGTGTGAGTGGTCAGGAACTCCTATGGCCACTGCTTCAATTTGGCTACCCATTTTGTCAAACATCGTTCTGAAATCTTGAAAACGCGGCACATCAGGGAATTTTTCTAAGACGGCTTTCGTCTGCGGAGCCCCCATGTCTACATCACAGAATGCGACAAAATTAGCTAATCCTGTTTTGGCAAAGGACATCACATCTGAACCTCCCTGATTTCCTATACCGATGCAAGCTAAATTTACTTTGTCTTTGGCAGGTAAATTGGCTGGTCCCGGTAAATAATGGTTGGTGGATGAAGTCCAAATTGAAGGAAATGCGGAAGCGGCTGTCAACAAAGTCGAGTTCTTCAAAAAAGACCGACGCGATTTTTCGTTTGATTTCATAGTTTATGTTTAAGCCTTCAAATTAATTAATTTTTACTAAAATTCTCGTCTCGGGGTTATTTTCAGGATAAGAATTTGTGATTTTTTTTGGATATTAGATGTTGGAATTTGAACCAAACAACTTATGTCGACGACCCATAACGAAGCGCCAGCCATGGCAAAACCCACAATAGCCCTAATTCATCATGTATTTTTCTGGTTGAACCATCCTGATTCTGAGGCAGATAAAAATGCATTGATTGCGGGTTTAAATACCCTGCGAGCGATTCCAACCATTCAAAGAATGCATGTAGGCGTTTTAGCTTCTACCGAAAAACGCGATGTGGTGGATACTTCTTGGGATGTTTCCGAAATCATGTTTTTTGATGATGCGGCGGGCCAAAAAGTCTACCAAGATCATCCCATTCACATGGAGTTCGTTAAAAACTGTGCGCATCTTTGGAAGAAGGTATTGGTGTATGATGCTCAGGATGTGTAGTTAAATAAATAAGCTACTTGACATTCTTCAGCGGTTTTTCCTCGCATTGGATTAAGAGCTGGTGGAATTATTGGCCACTCAGTAGCCTAAAAAGTTTTCTATTTTCATAGTAATTCTCTCTGCCCAATTTATGTTTAATCAAAATATCGACTTTAACTAAATTATCTAGGTAGCGAATCGCTGTATTTCTACTTACGCTAAGGTCCTGTTGGACGTATTCAATTTTAGTATATGGATACCTGAAAAGACTATTTAATAAATCTTGACTATACATTTTGGGAAGGGCATTTCTGATATGAATTTTTTGTTCTTGCATAAGTAATTTTAAAGTTTCAATTGAGTTAATTCCCTCCTTAGCCGTTATTTCAATTCCATTTAACATAAACAAAAGCCATTCTTCCCATTCTCCGGTGAATCTGATTTGTTGGAGCATGCGGTAATAGTCATTTTTATGGTCTATGATGAATCTGCTAAGGTATAGTATAGGCAAGCCTAGTAAACCTTTTTGGACCAAATAAAGAATATTAATAATTCTTCCCGTTCGCCCATTTCCATCATAAAAAGGATGAATACTTTCAAATTGATAATGAATAATAGCCATTTTAAGGAGTGGGTCCATGTCCATCATTGAATCGTCATTCATAAATAATTCGAGATTATTCATCAAAGAGACAATGATATCGTATTCTTGTGGTGGTATATAAATAATTTCTCCAGTTAAATCATTTAGGAGTTTTGTTCCGGGTAGCTTTCTAAAACCGGCATTGTTTTGTTCTACGATTTCTTGTATTTGAAGAATCGTATTAATGGTCAATAGTCCATGTATTTTGACTAGTTCAAATCCATCAATTAACGCTTTTGCATACTGATGGACTTCTTTAGCTGCGGCGCTAGCAAAAGTTTGATTTTGTAAATTACTACGGTAGATTTCATCAAAAGTACTGATGATATTTTCAATAGCGGAACTTTCTCTCGCCTCCCTTAAAGCTAAGGTTTGCAACATAATATACTCGTTGGGCAAGCTACTAAGGACACCTTTTAGCTCGGCTAAGGCTTGATGGGCTGTTGCTGTTTTACGCAAAACAGCCTTCGTTTCCATATCTTTATTGATGGGCAAAAATGAGATTATAGGTGCTTCCATTTTCAAATATAACCCAAAAAATTAATAATTTGAGTTATATCAAATAAATATAACCCAAAAAACAAGTATTTTTGGTTATATTAAATCGTATTATTTTGATCTAGATAATAATAAGTTTGGACCCATCACATTTAATTCCTTGATGTGTGCTAGCCTCCTAATCAACCGGACTAAATTTTAAAAAGAGTTTAGAACCAATTAAATTAGGGAATTAAGAAAAAAATGAAAGAAGAATTTGAACATTGCCACCGATGAAACTCCTACTATTCTGCGTGCTAGCTTCCTGATAAGGTTGAACTACAATGCAAATAAATTAAATTTTTGAAAGGATATTTTCTAGTTTTTGAATTTCCGATTCACCATCGTATTGAGAAATAGATTGTCGCATGGCTGATTTTTCAAATGACATTTTTAACAGGTCTTTGATTTCGCGGGCAAGGGCGTCAGGTCTAAAATCGAAGCAAACTTTTCCATTTTGATCATTCACGATCAAAGAAGATCCACCCGAGTCAGTGGCCAACATGGGAACGCCGCAGTAAATGGCCTCCATCATCACTAGGCCCATGCTTTCTTCTCTGGAACAGGATAAAAATAAATCGGCCGAACACATGGTTTGCATATATTCTTGTTGATTTAATTGATCAAGAATATTGACATTTGGGAATTCGCCCGACTTAATCTTGTTCTTCAATAATTCAGCGTACCCATTATTAGGCCATTTGCCTAACCAAATAAATTCAAAATCTCCCCCATTAAAAAAGGTACTTATTTCTAAAAATAGATCTAAACCCTTTCGATAGCACAGGGTGCCGGATGAAACAATTCGCTTTTTCTTTGCTGATTTTGGCGTTAATTCTATCAGGCATTGGTCGATATATTGGGTATCGATGGCCGATTGGAATGTCATGTATTTATTCCCAAGCAGTGGCTTAAATAATTTTTCAACTAAAACAGAACAGCCAATAACTTGGTCTGTTTGGTCAATTAATAAGTTGATTTCTTGTGCGGCTATTTGCTCAAAGTTGTAGAGGCATTCATGGACATGAAGGCAAGTTTTTACTGAAAAATGATTCTTGTATTTCAATAAGTAGGCATTGTCGACCGTATTAAAATACCAAATATCACCTCTGAATTCTTGTTGGATTTTTTTTAACCGATTGAGCATAACGTCCTCGCCTAAATGAAATCTAATTTTATCCGAAATATTAAAATTACCTGATAAGTAGTAGAGCTTAATGTAATGAGGTAAATGGGCTATTAACTCGCCCGCTTGTTGCAGCACAACAACTCCAATGTCAAATTTGCTTCGATCTAACTTTTCTATGATGTTGAAAAGTATCATTTCCGCTCCAGTACGGTTAAGATCTTTGGTAAAGAATAAAATTCTCTTTTTACTAGACATTGTTTATTCGAAACGGATTTTGAACAATGAATTAACACAAAGAATTTTTCTTTGTTGGAAAATCCAATCTTGTAGCCTCAGAAGGAATCGAACCTTCATCTTAGGTACCGGAAACCTACATTCTATCCATTGAACTATGAAGCCGAGACCCTAAAATTACGAAAACTTATTTGATATTATAATGCACATCAAATTTATGGCTTCTTTATCAAGAAAATAGGGATTTCTGAGGAGGAGTTTAAGAAGACAATATTTCGATGATATTGTTTGATTAAATTCAACTTTTGGTCAAATGTGATTTCATGTTGATACCCCCAATCATTTTTCCCCGATATCTCTATTATGGGCGTTTTAAGGGAGTCTGAGAGTCGAAGCAGTCTAGTGAACTGAATAGAATCCCTTGGATCTGCGTACGTTACTATATGCCCATGTGGATTGTCTGTTCGCCTAGTTAAAAAATGATTAAATGAGTCAAAATTCACAATTTGCATGTTGGGATTATCTCGTTGGGAATATGGAATGATTTTTTCATATTCGTCCACAATGAATTTATGCGGGGGAGTATTGAAAAAATTAAATGTGGAAAGCCCTAACGTAAATGCAAAATAAATTAAAAACGATTTTTTTCTTTCAAATTGAAATGGATTGTCTAAAATAAACCCTAAAATTGGAATCCAAATAAATATCGTATGATGCGGGGATCTGATTTTACCTATCAACAAAAATGTCCCTAATAGGCTTAAAATAGATAAAAAGTAAAAAAAGCTTTTGGAATAGTTTATTGAATCCACTTGCTTGACTAGGATATTTTTAATTAGATTTTTGCCAATAAAAAACAGGCATGGCATAAAAAAGACTAAAAATAAAAAATAGTCGATGGAAATATTTGCAATTAATTTGGGTGATTTAAATAGAGACAATTCTAAATTTCGGACAAAATAAAAGCTAAAATCAAAGCTATTCATCAGGGTGTGAATCACCAAAAGTCGGTCTGTTACCAACTCTTTTAATATACCTATTTCAATGACAGATTCAGGAAAAAATTTAATGAATCGAATGAGCGGTTTTAAGTCATATCCTCCCCCTAAAATTTGATTTAAGGGTGCGGTGTATTTGTGAGAGTTTGCGGTATGAAACAAGGTGATTCTAAAATCTGAGGTCAGATAATAGGTTACGAAACTAAAAAAGGCAAGGCATGATAATAAAAGCCACAAGCTCTTTGTAGATAAAATATGTTTCTTTGGGATTGAGGATAAGGCAAAAAATAGTAAAGCAGGAAATAAATAAATGAAAAATAATTTATCATAAAATCCGATGGACCAAAGAATGAAAAAGCCCAATGAGTAAAAAATTATCGACGATTTTTTTTGTAAATCATAATAATATTCAAATCCTATTTTAGTTAACAAAAAAACAATAATGGAGATGTTTACGGGTCCACTATCATGAAGGACAGTCACATAAATAGGTATAAAAAGAACAAGGATGTATAGTTTTGTAATATTTAGGTTGAAAGCTTTTCTAATCAATAAAAAGATAATCGTTAATGAACAAAATGAATAGACGAACTTGGCTATTTCGATAGGAAAGGCCCAGTAAAAGGGCCTAAATAGAAATGATTGAACATTTCCTATATAAAGATAAGGGAGCGGCACTTCAAACGTATTGAAAAATATTTTTGTAAATGCATCAAAACCTGACGTGAAATTATTGAGAACAAAATTCGGATGTTTAATTACTAAATCGTTGAAATGAAGAAACTCATCTGTATGTGTATGAAGGCCAAAATAAATGGTTGCAGAAAGAACGATATAAATGGTTATCGGCAATAAATATGCCTTGGTATTCTTGCTGTGGTTGCTGTTCAAATTTTTTGTCTTAAATATCTTAAACATGATTACGAATACTTCTCTAAAGTTTTGATCAGGACCCCAAAATCTTTTGGGTAGGGCGCTTCCACGGTCATCGCGCTTCCATCCATTAACTTGAAACTCAAACTAAAGGCATGTAAGGCGACTCGGCGCATGATGGGCAATTCCTCCGAGTCTTTTTTCAAATGGTAATTTCGTTTTAAATCTGATACATAAACATTCGGTCCACCATACATTTCATCGGCCACGATAGGTGCTTTTAAACAAGTTAAATGGATTCTGATTTGATGCATGCGGCCTGTGATGGGCATGCATTCGACTAAGGTGAAGCCTTTATAGACCTTCAGAGTTTGAAACCAAGTTTCAGCGTCCTTGCCTTTATTACGGTCAATGATTACTTTGCCATCTTTTAAAGGGAGGATGGGGAGGTTCACCAACATGCCATCCCAGTTGTGCATACCTTCCACGACCGCATGGTATCTTTTCGCAGTCTCCCGATGCTCAAATTGCATGGAAATATGCCGATAGGCCTCCGGGTTTTTGGCAATAATCAATGCCCCCGTGGTTTCCTTGTCCAATCGATGTCCAACTTGCGCATCTGAACTGTATTCTTTGGCCATGCGTAAAATGGCAGGAGCAAAAACATCCTTTCTTTCATCCAATGTCGCAATGCCCGATGGCTTATTGATGACAATAAAATCATCATTTTCAAAAAGAATAAAATCCGTTAATTTTTGCTTCATATGTATTTAATAAGGGAAAGAAATTTTTCCCATCGTCACCCAAGGCGAATCACCCAGTCGGCGTACCTGTTTCGCCCCGGTATCCATTATAGTTTCATTGGCCAACAAAGCAAATAAAACGGCTTCTTTCGCTTCTGCAGGAATGCCAATCTCCGAACTATTTCTAAGGGAAATGTTAGGCAACAAGGCTGAAATCCTTTCCATAAGCAATGGATTTCGACTTCCTCCTCCGCTCACATACAGGAAAGATTGGCACTCAGGAATGTATTTTTTGATGGCCAAAACAATCGATTCCGCCGTAAATTCAGTCAATGTTCGAATTAAATCAGTCGGGGTTAATGTCCATTGGTTTTCCTGAATTAATTGTTCAACTTTCGCCAAATTGAAATATTCCGGTCCCGTACTTTTTGGAAAATTTTCTTTGAAAAAATCCAAGTTCATTAATGCTTGTAATAAGCCGGCATGCATTAAACCTTGCCTTCCCAAACGACCGTCTTTATCGAAAAAAAAGCCAGGAAAATAGCTACGAACACCCGCGTCAATTAATGTATTTCCGGGCCCCGTATCCGTTACTAAAATCAAATCAGGATCTTGGTCGGCCGGTAGAAACGTGAAATTTCCTATCCCGCCGATATTCAATAAAATCCGATTTTCGCCTTTTTTTGAAAACAGAAAATAGTCGCCATACATGGCTAAAGGCGCACCCTCACCCCCGGCTGCTATATGTTTTTGCCTGAAATCAGAGAGGGTGATAATCCCCGTTTTTAATGCGATATGATCCCCATCGCCTATTTGCAAGGTGGAATTCGCTTGGCTTTTATTTCGCATAGGTCTATGCATCACCGTCTGTCCGTGCGAAGCGATCAAATCGATTTCTTCCGGTTTAATCCTCCAAGTTTGTAGTGCACTTAAAATGAGTTCAGCATGTTTTAGACCAATTTCAGCGTTGAGTGTACTGAGGCTAGGAAAATGGATATGTTCTTTGGTAAATACAGCCTGAATGCTTTCCTTAAACTCGCTCAAATAAGGTATAGAGATAAAGTGTTTTAATTGAAATTTTGTATTGATTCCTACACCCTCAAATTCGCATAGCGCAATATCCAAACCATCTAGGGAAGTCCCCGACATTAATCCCAAAATCATTCTTTTTGATTTATTGGCAATCTCGTATAGGGCCTTAATTCCCGGGTTCATGGAGTTTTATTTTTTTATTTCTGCATCTTCTGAATTCAGCCTAGCTGTCAGCTTTCCTAAATTTTACAATTTAGTAAAGCTTAAGCTAGACACATGAGGAGCGTGACAAAGCTACGAAAATTTAACCTTTTGATATACCTAAAATATTCAGACTCTTGGTAATTTTTTGCCTAATCTCCCGTCGAAATTCTGTATATTTGCAATCCAATAAATGAATAATTTCGATGGCTTTTGATGTAATTATTGTAGGTGGTGGTATTGTAGGATTGGCAACTGCGCATAGATTATTAGAGTCTAAGCCAGATATTAAAATCGCGCTCTTTGACAAGGAAAATATGGTTTCCATGCACCAAACGGGCAACAATTCAGGTGTAATTCATTCGGGTTTGTATTATAAGCCCGGTTCATTGAAGGCAAAAAATTGTATTGAGGGATATCATCAGTTGATCGATTATTGCCAAAAAGAAGATATACCCTTTGAGCTGACGGGTAAAATTGTTGTCGCAAGTTTTGAACATGAGCGAGTTGCTTTGGAGAATTTATACCAAAGGGGAATTCAAAATGGTTTGGAGGGTTTGAAGAAATTAAGTTTAAGTGAAATGAGGGAGCATGAGCCTCATGTGGCGGGTCTGGAAGGGATGTTTGTGCCTCAAACAGGGATTGTCGATTATCGAGTGATGGCCATCAAATTAGCCAATGGCATTCAAGCAAAAGGCTGTGAATTACACTTGGCCGAGCAGGTTGTCAACATTACCAAAGGCATAACGTACTCGATCGTGGAGACCAATAAGTCGACCTACGAAGCCAAATTGATCATCAATTGTGCCGGACTTTATTCTGATAAAGTGGCCCAATGGACTCAAAAAGAGCCGTTAGATGTTAGGATTGTTCCTTTTAGGGGTGAATATTTTAAGTTGAAGGCCGACAAAGAGTATTTGGTTAAAAACTTAATTTACCCTGTTCCTGATCCTAATTTCCCATTCTTGGGTGTTCATTTTACGCGTATGATGCGTGGAGGTGTGGAGGCCGGGCCCAATGCGGTTTTGGCGTTCAAGAAAGAAGGATATAAAAAATTGGGTATCGATTTTAAGGAACTTTGGGATACCTTAACATGGCCAGGTTTTCAGAAGGTAGCTACTAAATATTGGGAAACGGGTTTAGGTGAAATGTATCGTAGTTTTTCAAAAGAAGCATTTACGAAAGCACTCCAAGTATTAATTCCTGAAATTAAAATAAGTGATTTGGTTGAAGGTGGGGCAGGTGTGCGTGCGCAGGCTTGCGATCGAAGTGGTGGATTGTTAGATGATTTCTCCATCGTGGAAGATCCGAAGGTGATCAACATTTTAAATGCGCCAAGTCCAGCAGCGACATCATCCTTGTCAATTGGAAAAACGGTTGCGGAAATGGCATTGACTAGGTTTTAAAAGAGGGGATAAGGTTTGAGGTATCTCGCCTTTACGTTTTGATTCGGCGCGAGGTATTGCGTTTGCGCATTTTCAGACGCGAGTTTTTGCGTGTATACATTTAAATTTGACGCGATCTATGTCGCGTCTTTACATTTTTTATTCGCGATGTTCGCGTTCTAGCAAAATATGAAATTATTATTTACCTATTTACAGCATTACCGTTGGCGCGTCATGGCAGCACTCGCACTTGCGGCTACCAATCAGATTTTTTCTTTGATGGATCCTTATATTTTCAGAAGGATCATAGATGATGTTGCTGCCGTTTATAGGTCAAATACGCATACTATGGACCAATTTATGGCAGCTATTTGGCCTTTAGCTTTGGCTTCTGTTGGCGTGGCTTTTGTCAGTAGAGTGGCAAAAAATTTCCAAGATTACATGATTAATACCGTAACCCAAAAAGTGGGGGCTAATCTGTATTCGGACGGAATCAGGCATTCCTTGGAGCTTCCTTATGAAACTTTTGAAGATCAACGCTCTGGCGAAACGTTAGGTAAGCTTCAAAAAGTGCGTACCGATGTGGAGAAGTTGATTACCCTAGGAATTAACATTTTATTCCAGTCAGTGATTGCGCTTGTCTTTATCTCAGTTTATGCTTTTTCGGTGCATTGGATGGTGATGCCCTTGTTTTTAGTCACAGGTCCATTGATTGGTTATGTGTCTTCCGTTTTGAGTAAGAAAATCAAAGTCATTCAGATCCAAATTGTCAAAGAATCGACGGGTTTGGCGGGATCTACGACAGAGTCTTTGAGAAATATCGAGTTGGTGAAGTCGCTAGGATTGGCAGAGCAGGAGATAAGCCAACTCAATGCGACGACAGATAAAATTTTAAAATTGGAATTGAAAAAGGTTCGTTATGTTCGTTCGATGGCGTTTGTACAAGGAACTTGTGTGAATTTACTTCGGATGTTGATGGTGGTGGTTTTGATTTATTTGATTTATCAAGGTAAGATTACCATAGGCCAATTTTATTCTTTAAATATTTATTCATTTTTCCTTTTCAATCCTTTGCAAGAAATTGGCAATGTGGTCAATACCTATAGAGAAGCTGAAGTTTCTTTGCAAAATTTTGAACAGATTTTAGCGATACCTACGGAGCGGAAGCCTGAAAATCCAATTTTGATTAAGCAGATAGACCGATTGGCATTTGATAAAGTTTCTTTCCAGCATCAATCTGCAACGACTTCGGCATTGAATGAAATTAGCTTTGAGGTTAAGGGTGGGGAAACAATCGCTTTTGTGGGTCCTTCGGGAGCTGGAAAATCCACTTTGGTTAAATTATTAGTGGGATTATATCGTCCTAAACGAGGCCAAGTTTTCTACAATGGAGAACCTGGAGATGCGATTGATTTTGACCAATTGAGAAAAAAGATTGGTTTTGTGACCCAGGATACCCAACTATTCTCAGGGTCCATTCGAGAAAATTTATTGTTTGTGAATCCAGATGCTACCGACGAACAATGTATGTCGGTGCTGGAAAAGGCCGCTTGCCAAAGTTTGTTGGCTCGCGCAGATAAAGGCTTAGATACGATGATTGGCGAGGGTGGGGTTAAAGTTTCTGGTGGTGAAAAACAAAGGTTGAGTATTGCCAGAGCCTTGTTAAGGGATCCCAATTTATTGGTTTTTGACGAGGCCACTTCTTCATTAGATTCACTGACTGAAGAAGAAATTTCAGAAACAATTAGAGCTGTTTCGTTAGCTTCTGCACATTTAACGATTTTGATTGCCCATCGCTTGTCAACAATCATGCATGCAACTCGAATTTACGTTTTGGAGAAAGGTCGTATTGTGGAGCAGGGGAACCATGAAAGTTTACTCGAGGTAAAAGGTTTGTATTATGCGATGTGGCGGCAACAGGTAGGAGAGAATAAATCTGCTATTGTTTAAGAATTTTAGTCTAATTAATTCTGTTTTTCGTAAAATTACCATAGTTTATTTGGCAAAATTTAAGGAAGAACAAATTGCTTTACCTATATTTGTGGTTTGAAAAAAATGGATCAATAGCCTTATGTCATTAAATAAATTCTCTAGAACACTTACGCAAGAAATTACGAATCCGGCTGCCAAAGCGATGCTATATGGCATTGGTTTGACTTCTGAAGACATGAACAAGGCGCAAATAGGTATTGCAAGTACTGGTTACGAAGGCAATCCTTGTAATATGCATTTGAATGGTCTTTCAGTTCATGTGAAGAAAGGAATTCAGGAAAATGGGATGGTCGGTTTGATTTTTCACACGATCGGTGTTTCGGATGGAATGACCAATGGCAATGATGGAATGAGTTATTCACTTCCTTCAAGGGACATTATTGCGGATTCGATCGAAAATGTGGTTGGCGCGCAATGGTATGATGGCGTAATTGCTGTGGTGGGTTGTGATAAAAATATGCCGGGAGCGATGATGGCTTTGGCCAGATTAAATCGGCCGGGGATGTTGGTTTATGGAGGTACGATTCGTTCGGGAATGTATAAAGGGGAGAAATTAGATATTGTTTCTGCTTTTGAGGCTTTGGGAAAGAAATATGCGGGTACGATTTCGGATGAGGATTATGAGGGTGTGATTAAAAATTCAATTCCTGGAGCAGGAGCTTGCGGAGGTATGTATACGGCTAATACCATGGCTTCTTCCATGGAGGCGATGGGTTTAGTTTTGCCTAATTCTTCATCTTATCCAGCCACACATGAAGGGAAAAAAGAAGAGTGTTTAGCGATCGGTGCGGCGATGAAAGTTTTGTTAGAAAAAAACATTTGTCCTAGAGACATTATGAACCGGCATGCTTTTGAAAATGCCATGACGGTTGTGATGGCATTGGGAGGTTCAACGAATGCAGTTTTACATTATTTAGCGATTGCTCATTCTGCAGGGGTATCTTTTACCATGAATGATATTCAAGATATTTCGGATCGTACGCCATTAATTGCAGATTTGAAGCCATCTGGAAAATACTACATGGAGGATGTTTTGGCGATCGGTGGAATGCCTGCCATATTGAAATATTTATGGCAAAAGGGATTTTTACATGGGGAGTGTTTGACTGTAACAGGAAAGACCATGGCTGAAAATTTGGCTGATGCGCCTGATTTGAATTTTGACACGCAGAAAATAATTTATCCTATCGAGCAGCCATTAAAACCAACGGGGCATATTCAAATATTGTATGGTAATTTGGCCACGGAAGGTGCAGTAGCTAAAATTACTGGAAAAGAGGGGGAGCGTTTTGAGGGCTTAGCCAAAGTATGTGATCGAGAAGAAGAGGTGATGGAATATTTGTCAAAAGGGGAAATTAAAGCGGGTCATGTTGTTGTCATCAGGAATGAGGGACCTAAAGGTGGACCTGGGATGCCTGAAATGTTGAAGCCAACATCCGCATTAATGGGGGCTGGTTTAGGAAATAGTGTGGCGATGATTACCGATGGACGTTTTTCAGGAGGTACTCATGGATTTGTAGTGGGGCATGTCACGCCTGAAGCGTTCGATGGTGGTAATATAGGTCTTGTTAAAGACGGTGATAAAATCACGATTGATGCAGTCGATAACAAAATTATCTTGCATGTTTCGGATGAGGAGTTGGCTGAAAGACGTAAATTGTGGAAACCGATTGTTTCTCCACATACTTCAGGGGTATTACGTAAATATATTAAAAATGTAGGTCCTGCTAGCTTAGGTTGTGTGACGGATTTGTAAAAAATTTCGATTTAGGTTTTTTTCTAAATTTTGAAGACTTAAATTAGCCATTCGATTATATCTTGAAATAAAATTCCGATTAACCATGGGACAAACCCAAACCAAAACTGCTGAATCAAACCAGCCCGAACAAAAGAAATATTTGTCGGGTGCTCAGGCTATTATGCAGTCACTGGTTGAGCAGGGAGTTGATACCATTTTTGGATATCCCGGGGGGGCGATTATGCCTACTTATGATGCGCTTTTTGATTATCAGGATCGATTAAAACATATATTGGTTCGTCACGAGCAAGGTGCGGGACATGCGGCACAAGGATATGCGCGTATGTTGAACAAGGCTGGAGTTTGTTTAGTTACCTCTGGGCCTGGGGCCACGAATTTAATTACGCCTATTGCTGATGCGATGTTGGATTCCACTCCATTAGTATGTATTGTGGGCCAAGTAAAAGCAAATTTGTTGGGCACCGATGCATTTCAAGAATGCGATGTGATCGGTATGTCAATGCCGGTAACTAAGTGGAATTATCAGGTGGTAGATGCCAACGAGATTCCTGAAATAATAGCCAAGGCATTTTATATTGCGGAAACGGGTAGACCGGGCCCCGTTTTGATTGACATAACAAGGACGGCACAAACCGACTTGATGACTATTCCATTTCAGTATAATTTGTGCCAAACATTAATTTCGTATAAACCTCGCTTAGAGCCAAAAACAGAACACGTGGAGGCTGCGGCTAAATTAATTAATGCGGCCAAACGTCCTTATATTTTAGCGGGTCACGGTATTTTAATTTCAGGAGCCGAAAAGGAATTAAATGAGTTTGTTGATAAAACAGGCATACCCGTAGCTACCACACTTTTAGGGATGTCGGCGATGGATGCGGATCACCCTCTTTTTGTCGGTTGGCCTGGAATGCATGGAAATTATGGGGCTAATGTCTTGACTAATTCTTGCGATTTATTGATTGCGATTGGTATGCGATTTGATGATCGAATCACGGGCGATTTGTCGACCTACGCCAAGCAGGCAAAAGTAATTCACATTGAAATAGATCCAAGTGAGGTAGATAAAAACGTGAAAGCGGATGCACCCGTGGTGGGAGATGCGAAAGCAGCTTTGAAAGCTTTATTGCCTTTAGTCAAAAAGGCAGACCATTCAGCGTGGCGTGCTGAGTTTAAAAAATATGATGATGAAGAGTATGATAAGATAACCAAGAAGGATTTGTTCCATGAGGGAAATCAGATCAAGATGGGAGAGGCTGTGGCCTTGTTATCAGATAAAACGAAAGGGGAGGCTGTGGTTGTGACCGACGTAGGCCAACATCAGATGATTACAAATCGCTACTATCGATTTAAAAAACAAAATTCTATTGTGACTTCTGGAGGTGCGGGTACCATGGGATTTGCGTTACCGGCTGCATTTGGGGCTAAAGTAGCCGTTCCTCATCGGGAAGTGGTGGCTGTCATCGGTGATGGGGGATTTCAAATGACTTTGCAGGAATTGGGGACGATTGCACAAAGTGGTTTGCCTGTTAAAATTATCATTTTAAATAATAATTTCTTGGGAATGGTTCGTCAGTGGCAACAGTTGTTTTTTGACAACCGTTATTCTTTTGTCGAATTGCAAAATCCGGATTTTATTATGATTGCTAAAGGTTTTGGGATTGAGGGTCATAAAGTGAGTGACCGAAGTTTATTGAGTGAATCTTTAGATACATTATTGAACTCTGATAAGCCCTATTTATTGGAAATTGTTTGTGAAAAAGAAGAAAATGTATTTCCAATGGTTCCTGCGGGAGGTTGCGTAACGAGTATAAGGCTAGAGTAAAATATGTTGACAAATTATACGATTTCTGTTTTTACGACTAATACGGTTGGTTTACTAAACCGAATCACGATCATCTTTACGCGTCGGCGGATCAATATTGAATGCTTAACGGTTTCTGAAACAGAACGTAAAGGAGTATCTCGATTTACCATTGTCATTCGACATGAAAATCGGGAGTTTGTCGAAAAATTAGTTAGACAAATACGAAAAATTACGGATGTATTAGCCGTTTTTGGGTATTTGGATGATGAAATTGTATTTAATGAGATTGCCTTATTTAAGATTTCGACACCTTTAGGATGTGAACCTTTGGATGTTAAAACCATCAATTTAGATTGGAATGCCAAAGTGGTACATTGGGGTTTAGAATATGTGGTGGTAGAAAAAAATGGGACAGAAGAAGAAATTCATGAGTTTTATTCCTATATGAAAAATTGGGAAATTTTAGAGTATGTAAAATCGGGAAGAGTAGCCGTGGGAAAAACCGAAAAAGGTTTGGTTGAGTTTTTACCTGAAGAAGGTAATTGGGAAATTGTATAAAATGAAAGAATAATAAATTAAACAAGAATTAAAATGGCAAAGATTAATTTCGGAGGTGTTGTAGAAGACGTAGTTACAAGAGAAGAGTTTCCATTAGAGAAAGCTAGACAAGTATTATCAGATCAGACCATTGCGGTGATCGGTTATGGGGTACAGGGTCCGGGCCAAGCATTAAACATGAAGGACAATGGCCTGAATGTGATTGTAGGTCAAAGAAAAGGCAAAACCTATGACAAAGCCGTTGCTGATGGCTGGGTTCCCGGTGTATCCTTATTTGAAATTGAGGAGGCATTAGAAAAAGGTACCATCATTTGTTATTTACTATCGGATGCCGCTCAAATTGAGTTATGGCCTACAGTGAAGAAATATTTAACGGCTGGGAAGTCGCTTTATTTCTCCCATGGCTTTGGAATTACCTACAAAGAAAAAACAGGTATTATCCCTCCAGCCGATGTGGATGTATTTTTAGCCGCACCTAAGGGTTCGGGAACTTCGCTTCGCCGTATGTTTGTGGCAGGAAAAGGATTGAATTCTTCGTTTGCCATCTACCAAGATGCGACAGGAAAAGCACGTGAAAAATGTATCGCGATGGCGATTGGGGTAGGTTCAGGCTATTTGTTTGAAACTGATTTTTATAAGGAAGTAACATCCGATTTAACGGGTGAGCGAGGTACTTTGATGGGTGCCATCCAAGGAATTTTTGCCGCTCAATACGAAGTACTAAGAGCGAATGGCCATTCTCCTTCAGAAGCATTCAATGAGACGGTTGAGGAATTAACGCAATCATTGATGCCATTGGTGGCCGAGAATGGGATGGATTGGATGTATGCCAACTGCTCAACCACGGCTCAAAGGGGAGCTTTGGATTGGTGGAAACCTTTCCGAGACGCGACTAAACCCGTTTTTGAAAAATTATATAATTCAGTAAAGACGCAAGCGGAGGCTACTCGCTCGATCGATTTGAATTCTCAGCCGGATTACCGTGTTAAGTTGGATGCTGAATTAACCGAAATGCGTGAGTCAGAAATGTGGAGAGCGGGTGCTGCTGTACGTAGCTTACGCCCTGAAAACAATTAATTTCAACCGACTTATTGCATCATCCATTTTTCGGGTCTGAATTTTATCAATATTAGAGGAGGGGCTACACATGCTCCTCCTTTTTTTTGTAAATTTGGGGGCATGGAATTCAACAAACTTAATACCATTCCTAGCTTATCAGACATAAAAAAGGTAGCGCAATTATTACATGGCGTGGTTAATTGCACGCCTTTGGAATACTCAGTACCACTTTCTGATCGCTATGGTGCCCAGATTTTTTTAAAACGAGAAGACTTACAAACCGTCAGGTCCTATAAAATCCGCGGTGCTTATTTTAAAATCTCAAATATTCCAGTTGAGCTACGGCCTCATGGAATTGTCGCGGCTTCAGCCGGCAATCATGCGCAAGGCGTAGCCTATGCTTGTGCAAAAATGAAAATTCAGGGTAATATTTTTATGCCCAAATCGACTCCGATTCAAAAGCTGGATGCCGTTCGGTTTTTTGGCCAAGATTATATTCGAATTAATTTGGTAGGCGAGACCTATGATGAGGCTTTCGATGCTTCTCGGAAATTTTGCTCGGCCAATAATGCGATTTATATTCCCCCTTTTGATGATTTTGATATTATTGCAGGCCAAGCAACGGTCACCTTGGAAATTATGGAGCAATTAGGTCAAAAACTAGATTTTCTACTGGTCCCTGTAGGCGGCGGTGGTTTAGCTGCTGGCGCCTTTTTGGTTTTACGCGAGCTTTCATCAGACACCATTTTAGTAGGTTTAGAGCCTGCGGGAGCACCTTCTATGTCCGAAAGTATCAAAGCCCGTGAATTAATTTACTTGAATGACATTGATAAATTTGTGGATGGTGCTTCTGTCAAACAGGTAGGTTTACATAATTTTTCGATATGCCTTGATGGAATCGATCCAATGTTGACCGTCGATAAAAAACATTTATGCCAAACGATGCTTGATTTATATGCCATGAAAGGGATGATTGTGGAGCCTGCGGGTGCTTTAAGCGTGGCTGGTTTAGAGCTTATTCAGGATCAGATAAAAAATAAAGTGGTCGTATGCATTATTTCCGGGGGAAATTTTGATCCTAAAAGATTTCCCGAAATCACAAAAATAGCCCATCCAAATTAAAAGTCTTTTATCATTTTTTTCATAAAATTTTTATTCTGACTCATTTGGTCAATTAGGAGTAAAAATCTTATAAATATTTATTTTTAATAATATTAATCTAAAAATATAAATATAATACCTAATTAAAGATTTATAATCTAAAAATATCATTTGGAAATCTTGCCAAAAATTGTATCGTAATATAATTAAAGGTAGTTTTGTAGCTAATTAATTAGAAAAAAGATGAGTAACCGCATTCAGATATTTGATACTACTTTACGTGATGGGGAGCAAGTTCCAGGTTGTCAATTAAACCGGGAGGAGAAAGTGGAGGTGGCGAAGGAGCTAGAAAAATTGGGGGTTGATATCATTGAAGCTGGATTTCCTATTTCTTCTCCAGGCGATTTTGCATCGGTAAAAGCGATTTGTGATGCGGTATCTGAACCAACGGTTTGTGCCTTATCCCGCGCAAAAAAAGAAGACATTGATGCGGCTGCTGAAGCGTTGAAAACGGCAAAAAGGCCTAGAATACATACGGGCATAGGTTCTTCCGATGTGCACATTATTCATAAATTTAATTCAACGAGGGAGAAAATTATTGAGCAAGCTATTTGGGCGGTAAATTATGCTAAATCTTTTGTTGAGGATGTTGAGTTTTTTGCGGAAGATGCGGGTCGGGCTGATTTAGAATTTTTGGCAAAACTCACGCATGCCGTTATAAAAGCTGGGGCTACCGTGGTCAATTTGCCGGATACCACAGGATATTTATTGCCACATCAAACACATCAACGTATTTCATATTTATATGAAAATGTCAATAATATTCATCAAGCGACGATTTCGATGCATAATCACAATGATTTAGGATTAGCCACAGCTAATACGATTGCAGGAATTCAAGCGGGTGCGCGCCAAGTCGAGGTGACAATTAATGGAATCGGTGAACGAGCTGGAAATACTTCTTTGGAAGAAGTCGCCATGATCTTAAATGTACATAAAGATTTAGGATTTTCGACGGGTATAAATCCTCAGTATTTATATCCAACGAGTTGTTTGGTTTCGAATTTAATGGGAATGCCGGTTCAGGCGAATAAGGCGATTGTTGGCGCAAATGCTTTTGCTCATTCATCAGGAATTCATCAAGATGGATTTTTGAAGCATGCTCAAAACTATGAAATTATGAACCCTGAGGATGTAGGGGTATCCTCATCAGCAATTTTATTGACTTCAAGATCGGGAAGAGCGGCTCTAAGGCATCGCTTAAGTATGTTAGGGTATGAATTTGAGAAGCCGGATTTAGACAAATTATATACGCGCTTTTTGATTATGGCTGATGAGAAAAAGATGATTCATGATGCCGATTTAAAAGAATTGGCTGGTTAATTTGCTAGGGCTATGTGTAGTTTATTTCACCGAACTAGCTAATTCAATCCCCTCTTTATCTAGGATTTTTAGAATTCCTAGGTTGATATCCTGCTTGACCATTTGAAATTTACTAAAGTCTTTGCTCGACACAAATAATGTGACCGAAATATCTAAAGAATAGTTCCCAAAGCCTTCAAAAACAATCTTAGGTGCTTTCTTCTTACAGAGTGGCTCCAGCAAAATTAGGGTCTCAATTTCTGCCATGGCTTTTTCAATTTGAGAAGGCTTAGTTTTTAAGTCACAGGTCAAATTAAAGTTAGCTCTGCGATAATCTCGCTCGCTCATGTTTTCCAACGACTGAGAAGTTAAAAGTCGGTTTGGAATCATTATTAAATTCCCATCTACACCACGTAATCGTGTACTTCTAAAACCGATCTTTTCGATATCGCCTGAAATGCCACCTACTTGGATGCTATCGCCCACCACAAAGGGTAAATCTAAAAATATGGTAAAAGAGGCAAATAAATTCTCTAAAGTTTCTCTTGCTGCCAAGGCCAATGCCAAACCTCCAAGACCCAAACCCGTTATTAATGCAACCACATCTACTTGGAATACCCTCCCTAACATCACAAAGCCGGAGGCCGTGACGATGAAGACCATGGACAAGTCATTTAAAAATGGGATAAATTGTTGTTTTGATTTTTGTTCAACTCCTTGCCATTTTTCCTGTGCCACTAAAATAAGCACTTTCATGAGTCGGACAATCACCCAAGTCGACGTATAAATAATAGCTAAATCAAACGCTTTTTTAGTCAGAAATAAAATTCCAAAATCCTGAATAGGCGTGAAATTCCATTGGGCTGGTACTTTTAAATTTTGTGCGGCTAAATATAAAAATATCCAAAAGATCAACAATTCAAATGGCTTCCTTAATAGTTGGACGCAATCCTGAATGGAAATGGACTCTTCAGGGATAAATCGGAAAACAATTTTAGAAAATGAATTGGAGAAAAAACGCTTCAGCACGATTCCCAAAAGAATTATCCCTGAAAATAATATTAAATCGAAGGCTGAATTTTCTAAAAGGTACCAATTTTCTAATGCGTCAATCATGTGCTAAATCTATTTTGGATTCAAATATAGCCAAATACTTAATCGAATATGAAATAAAATTACGACCTTTACAGACTAAATAGACTGAAAGAGCGTATAAATACTGTATGATTTATAATCCATTAACATCGAATTGCCTGTTTATTAAAATTCATAAAGCGGTTTTTAGCTTCATGTTTTTTTGTTTGTTGTTTTTTTGCACCCACTTGAATGCCCAATCCATTCTTAATTCGCCTTTATCCTATATAGGGATGGGGGAATTATATCCTGCAGAGCCAGCGACTAATGTAATGATGGGAGGAATAGGAGTTTCCAATTCAAACGGAATCTATGCAAATTCCATTAATCCAGCTCTTTTGGCCCGAAACCATTATACGGTTTTTGAGGTAGGAGTGAATACAGAATTAAAAACGTTACAAGATTATCGCCAGAAACAACAAGTTTTTGGAGGTAATTATGAGTCATTGCAATTGACCTTGCCCATCAGCAAACGTTGGACCGCTTCTATTGGGATTCGACCCCATTCTGCAGTGGAATATACAACCAAATCCTATAAGCGATTGAATTTATTAGGTGTTGATAGCTTGATTTATGGGTACGAGGGAAAAGGCAGTATTACCAAGTTAAGTTTTTCTAATGGCGTACGAATAGGAAAAGAATTTTATGTTGGCTTAGAGGCTAATTATCTATTTGGTACGGTTAAGAGAAATGTTTCCACGCAAAATATGTCGGATGGTCAATATTATAAGATCCAATTAGAAAATTTAAATTCGTATTCTGATTTTTCATTTAAAGCGGGATTGGCCTATCGCCATTCGTTAAAAAATGATCTTTTTGTTAACGCGGGTGCTACGATGGATTTGACTTCGACGATGAGCGCGACCCAACTAAATCGGTTTGCGATTATGGATGTGTCAGGCATGAACGCAATCAATGCAGATACACTTCGAAAAACCTATTCATTTTCACAAAATATACCTGTAACGACTCGCTTTGGTCTTAGTTTGGAGAAAATTGCTGCTTGGATGGTTGGCATAGATTATTCTCAAACTGATTGGTCAAAAGTGGATAATAATTTAGGGAGATCTGCTAAGCCACTTCCTGTGGGCACCAAATGGTCTATTGGTGGTGAATATACGCCTGATTTTACATCAGTATCCAATTATTTTAAGCGGACAACCTATCGTGTTGGTTTTTCATATGCCAAAACCCCCTACGATTTTTCTGCTAACGGCAACTATGCCATTGATAAAAATTTGAGTGTTGGCATTGCATTTCCCTTGAGAAATTTGTCGTATTTCAACATAGCTTATCAAGTGGGCAAACGTGGCGTTTTAGCTGATAATGGTTTGGAGGAGCAATACCATCGCATCACCATCGGTCTAACCTTGAGTGATCTTTGGTTCCAGAAGCAAAAAATCAATTAATTATCTTGATGAGCAATTCGAGAAACCTCTTTTTGCTACTCGTATTTTTTCTTTTCATGGCTTGTCATGAGCGCGAAGTAAAAAGTTCCGCTACTTATAAAGGTCCTAAATCCCAGTTGACAGGCATAGACATGATTTATTCCGACTCTGCGCGCTCAGTTTTACGCATGGTTTCAGAAAAACAAATCACTACAGATGCGGAAGACCGAATTTATCCAATGGAAATGAAGCTTTGGTTTTATGATAAATTAGGAAATGTAACTTCACAAATTAGAGGCGACTCGGCTCATTTCTTTCGACAAACTAATTCATATAAATTAATGGGCCATGTCGAAATCTTTAATATTCAAAAAGGAGAAACATTGAAAACGGATGAGTTTACGTGGTTACCTGAACAAAAAAGAGTGTTTACCGAAAAGCCAGTGGCTATCCATACAAAAAAAGAAATTGTCCATGGGATAGGCCTAGATGCCGCACAAGACTTTTCCACCTACTCATTACGAAAAGTCACTAATTCAGTTTTGACCGTGGACGGTCTTCCGACCCAATAGTTTTCAATCCTCATTTATTTTTATAATGACCCTTTAAGTTCTTTTGTCAAGAAAATTCAAGTAATTAAGGACAGTTTTTTAATGCAAAACGTGCGCTATCTAAACTGAAGATTGTTTTATTGGGCGACCATTTTTCCCTCATGTAAGTCACGAGTTCAGCGATATCTAAGGCTTGAAGTTTAGGGTTCGCGGGCATATACGCATTAAATGGTTTTCCATTAACCCGAATAGAATCTTTTTGACCATTTTTTATGATACAGGCTAATTCACTCATTTTTACGCGTTGCCATAAATCAGTTTTGGCCAATGGAGGATATAAATCTTTTAACCCCGAACCATCCACTTGATGGCAATTGGCACAATTTGTTTGATACAAATTCATACCTTCCACGACATATTGTTGGCGCGTAATCTCTTCCCTACTTTCACAGGAAACTAACAAGACCAATAGGCCTAAAACGGCTATTTTGTTAAACATACACAATTTTTTCTTTGGTTTATTCTTTTAATAATAAGGTCATATCCTCCAATAAATGGTTGACCTCCTCATCTTTGGTTCCATCATAAATGCCTCGAATATGACGGTTTTTATCAACCAAAATGAATGCTCCGCTATGGACAAATCCACCCACTTCATTTGCATCTTCCTGAGCAGTAACCATATAGCTTTTTTCACCTAAACGGTAGATGTCGGATTTTTTACCTGTTACTAAATTCCAACGAGGACTCGAGATATTCAGTTTTTTAGCGTATTCTTTGAGCACCTGGACGCCATCAAATTCTGGATCAATGGTGTGGGATAAAATTCGTACTCGGTCTTCTTCCGCAAATTTGTCATAAATGCGAAGCAATTGAGTTTTCATTTTTGGGCAAATAGTGGGGCAGGTAGTGAAAAAGAAATCAGCCACATAAATTTTTCCAGCCAAATCTTTCTCACTGATCCACGAGGAATCTTGATTTAAAAACTTAAAATTGGGGATTGTGTGATAAAGTGTGTCACCCTGCTTTCCTATCGTTTTAGGCCCTAAAAAAGGAAGTTTTTTTTCCTGTTGGCAACCCAAAACAACTAAAATTACAAAGACAATTTTACTTAATTGTATACGTTTTTGCTGCATGTACACTGGAGTCAGTTGATTTCTCTAAATTCTTAAGCACTTCTAACTGCTTTTTCAAATAATTGATTTTGTTTAATGCATCCATTTTCCCCAAGCTATCGACAGAAAAATGATGCATCCAATCCATCATGGATTCATCGGCTTTATTTAATGAAGTAATAATTTTATGGACATTGATAGAATCCCTTCCATTAGACAAACTATCCAATCTACTTTTTAGTTTTAAAACATCTTCTGTTTTGCCCATTAATTGATCGTGCAATTTCATCACTTGATCATTTAATTCTAGGCTTAATTTTTCCTCCGCCTGATTGCATGAGTTTAAGATGAGTAATGAAAACAGGAAGAGTAGTGATTTTTGGCTCATATTATTTCTGATTTTCCCCGATTAACTTTCGAACATTATCTTTTAAATCCATATATCCTTTTTGGCCCCCGATCATTTTAGCGATTTCTTCTACACGCTCCTCGCCCACAAGTTTTTTTAACGCCGAAATTGTTTTTTCACCGCTATGATTTTTATAGACAAACCAATGGTTTTGACCTGCAGCCGCTATCTGTGGAAGATGGGTGATGGCAATAATTTGATGGCCTTGGCTCATTTGCGCCAACATATCCCCCATTTGAATAGCTATTTCTCCAGATACACCGGTGTCGATTTCATCCAAAATCAAGGTCGGCATCGCTCTTTTTTTAGCGATTAAATGTTTGATGGATAACATCAATCGACTCATCTCACCGCCCGATACAATTTGTTTAAACGGTTTGGGCGCGAGACCTTTATTGGCCGAAAAGAGCAATTGTATTTTGTCAATTCCCTGCGCATACACCTCTTTCTCATTTATTTCCCAATCTAGATTGGCATTCGGTATTCCCAACGATTGCAATGATTTTGTCAGTTGGGCCGCGATGGAACTCAAAACCTCCAATCTGGAAAGACTTAACTTTTCAGCCGTTGCTTGACAGGTTACTTGAAGCTCCTTATATCTATTTGCTGCGTTTTCTAATTCTAAATCGATATTTTCAAAAGACGAAATCTGCTCATCAAAGGTATCTCTCACCTGGATTAAATCTTCTATGTTGTTCACATGGTGCTTTTGCATCAATCGATTTAACACATCTAATCTTTTTTGTTTTTCGATGAGCGAAAGGGGATCGGAAATAAAATTCTCTGCCTCATCTTCAATTTCGGATGCAATGTCTTTTAATTCAATCCAAATGGATTCTAAGCGTTTTCTCCAAACTTCAAAATCTTCCCCATACCGGCTCAATGATTGTGCCTGTTGCAAGGCTAATTGTAATTGTTGGATGGTAGACAAATCAGAAACACTTACTAAATTCCCCAAATTTGCTAATTTCTCTCGTATCTGTTCCGCATTTTCGAGTTTATCTACACTAGATTTTAGGGATTCAAATTCTCCTAATTGGAGATTGGCCTTATCTAATTCTTCCCATTGAAATTTTAAAAAATCCAATCCTTGTGATCCTTGGGAAGCCTGTTTTTCTAGCAGTAAGAATTCCATTTTGGCCATTTGCATCTTGTCGAACTCACTTTTAAACACAATTTTAAGTGGGTGGTTTTGGGCAAAACTATCGATGATATCTAAGGTAAAATCAGGATTCGACATCCAACCGTGGTCTTGTTGGGAATGTATATCAACGAGTTCAATCCCTATTTTTCGCAGGGATTCTAAATTGACTGGAGTGTCATTGATAAAGGATCTCGATTTACCTTGTGGATTTATTTCTCTACGGATCAAACATGGGTCATCAAAATCAATTTCCGCTTCGATGAAAATTTCTTTTAGATTTGGATGCAAGCCCAACTGAAAACTACCTTCAATCACACACTTTTTTTCGGAATCAAATAGGGTCTTTGTGTCGGCTCTTTGACCCAATAACAAACTAATGGCACCTAATAAGATAGATTTTCCAGCTCCCGTTTCACCTGTAATTACGCTAAGACCGCTCCCTAGATCAAGATCTAAGGAGTCAATAAGAGCATAATTTTGAATATAGAGGTGTTTAAGCATTCGTGTATAAACTGGATTAAATTTACACAAATATACCATATCAAATTTTTCTTCCTTTCATTCAAAAGGTTTTTGATGAATTTTATCAATAATTTGTACCTTTGAGAAAATTTTTTCGCCTTAATTATTATAACCAACATATCATGAGTGTTTTAGTTAATAAGAATTCAAAAATTATTGTTCAAGGATTTACGGGAACTGAGGGTACGTTCCATGCTGAGCAAATGATTGCCTATGGGACTCAGGTTGTGGGGGGTGTTACACCAGGAAAAGGAGGTGCCATGCACTTGGACCGTCCTATTTTCAATACAGTAGCTGATGCGGTAGCCAAAACAGGGGCCGATACTTCCATTATTTTTGTTCCACCTGCATTTGCAGCGGATGCGATTATGGAAGCGGCTGATGCGGGGATAAAAGTGATTATCTGTATTACAGAAGGTATTCCAACCAAAGATATGATTGTGGCTAAGGAATATATTAACAATAAAGAGTGCCGATTGATTGGGCCAAATTGCCCGGGTGTTATGACGGCAGGAGAATGCAAAGTGGGTATTATGCCCGCCTTCATTTTCCAAAAAGGAAAGATTGGTATTGTATCTAAATCTGGTACCTTAACTTATGAGGCGGTTGACCAGTTGACAAAGGCCGGCTTAGGTCAAACAACGGCGATTGGAATTGGAGGAGACCCGATCATAGGAACTACGACCAAAGAAGCGGTTGAGTTGTTAATGAATGATCCAGAAACAGAAGGCATTGTGATGATTGGAGAAATAGGGGGTGGTATGGAAGCTGAAGCCGCTAAATGGATAAAAGCAGATGGTAACCGTAAGCCGGTTGTTGGCTTTATTGCAGGCCAAACTGCACCCAAAGGTCGCAGAATGGGTCATGCAGGGGCTATAATTGGCGGTGCGGACGACACGGCTGAGGCTAAAATGAAAATCATGACCGAATGTGGAATTCATGTGGTGTATTCTCCAGCTGATATTGGCGAAACAATGATCAAGGCGCTTGCCGAGAAATAATCTTTTTAAAGGATGATTCCTTTTTTACGTAAAAAATCTGCTAAACAGTTGGTATGCAAACAATTGTTTAGCAGTTTTTTTTTATTTTTTCTTTTCACTTCTCTGATATTTTCCACTCGGGCCGAATGGCAAAACATCCATTCATTTGAGAAAGAATGGTTGGTATACCAACCGAGTTGGAAAGCTTTTTTGCCTTATATATCCTCGCGTCATTTTAATTTTAAGTCTAAATCAGTACTTATTAATCCATCTGATTTCCCTAAAGGGTATTTAAAAATTGAAGCATCAAACAACTATACCTTATTTATAAATGGGGTTTTTTGTCGTAAAATAACCCAAGGGGCCTTGGTCAGGATGAATTTGGATAGTCTGGGTCACAAGCAGCCCTTAGCGGATCGATTTGTTTTAACGTTTTATGGCGATGAATTAAATGGACTCCCGAAAAAAGTTTTTTTAGAGCAGTATATAAAGCAAAATGTAGGCCTGGAGAAATTATCCATTTCGGATGCCTTTGAGATGAAGGTTCGTGAGGGCTCAGGAATTAATAATTTCTTTGCCTTAGCCATGTTAAGCTTAATAAGCCTCTTAGGCTTTTTATACTCATTTTTTCCAAAATATTTTCATTCCTATTTCAGATTTTCCGATTGGATAAATTGGGAAATTAAGGATGCCAACATCGCAAAAACGCCTTTCGCTTTCCCAAATCTAATGGTTATCTTTATTTTGAGTTTAGTCACCGCCTATTTGGCCTATTTTAATAGTTTGTTACAGACTGTAAATCAAACGTTTACTTTAGGGAGTTCAATTTCTGATATTCTCAGTGAGGCTTTTTTATTTATCGGTAAAAAGACCATCTTGGCATTCGTCTTATTCAGTTTACGATTTTTTATATACCAAATTTTTTGCTCTTTATTTAAGTTAGATAACTTGGCCAGCATTCATTTCTTTAAATCGATTCAAACCAATTTTCAATTTTTCACTTTGCTTATCTTTTCAATATTGATCTATTCGGTCTATATGGGCCCCATATTCGTCACTAACTTATATTGGATTACTACGGCGGTCGATATATACTTCCTAATCCGAGCCGTTTATTTTTTTATCATTTTTAAAAAACATTTCAAATTCAACCCACTTTCGTTGTTGGCCTATTTAGCCATTATTGAAGGCCAAGTATTATTATTTGGAATAAGAGAATTGATTTTTCCCGAATTCATGTAAAACACATGAATGAGATTTGAAAAATTTAATCGTATATTTGCATTCGTTTTGAATTTTACTTCAAAGTGGATTCCAACAAAAGATTGAAATTGTATGAGTGAATTAAATGTGATACAACCAGATCCCAAAAGGTTGACGAAAATCAAAAATATTTTGGTTACTCAGTCCGCGCCCGCAGATCCTAAATCTCCTTATTTTGATATTGAAAAGAAGTATAATATCAAGGTCGATTTTAGGTCTTTTATCGAGGTGAAAGGAGTTGCATTTAAAGAATTTCGTAAGCAGAAAATTAATATTCTAGAACATACAGCTATTATTTTTACGAGTAGAAATGCGATAGATCACTTCTTTAGAATCTGTAAGGAGGCCAAAATTGAGACTCCTTCCGATATGAAATATTTTTGTATCACCGAGCAAACGGCCAATTATCTTCAAAAGTATATAGTGATCCGTAAGCGTAAAGTTTTCACGGGTACTAAGACGGCTTTGGATTTGTTGGAGGTAATTAAAAAGCATAAATCAGAAAATTTCCTTTTTCCTTGTTCCAACAAACGTCAAAAAGATCTTCCGGATTACATGGGTACCAATGATTTTAAAATCACGGAGGCGGTGATGTATGAAACGGTTTCATCAGATTTGTCTGATTTGGAAAATGTATTTTATGATGTGCTTGCATTTTATAGTCCATCGGGCATTACCTCCTTGTTAGAAAACTTTCCAGAATTTAAACAAAACAATACTCGAATTGCGGCTTTTGGGCCAACGACTGCTCAGGCGGTAAAAGATGCTAATTTGATTTTGGATATTCAAGCACCCATGCCGAATGCTCCTTCCATGACAGGTGCTTTAGAACAATACATTAAGCTTTCAAATAATTAATTTTAGCTCCTTTAAGGAGCTTTTTTTTTGAAATAATCTTGCATGAAGCAAATTATTGCTTATTTTTATTCGCCTATTCAAATTCGACTTTATTCAATGCGCCAAAGTATTTACTACATTTCGGTTTTTGACTTCAGAAAATGGCTTTTCCTTGCTTTGGGATTGATTAGTATGGCTGCTTTAGGCCAACAGGATCCTGGATTAAGCATGTTTTCCTTGAATAACGCTAATTTAAATTCCGCTTTTGCTGGTTGGCATGATGAGACTTCATTCCAAATGCATGTTCGGAATCAATGGTCGGGCTATCAATCCACACAAGACGGTTCTGGTAGTTTAGGAACCCAGATATTAAGTGCTTCTATGCCATTAGGTATATTGAATGCTGGTATTGGATTTTTATATATGTCGGATAAGACTCCTTCTGGAGTGGGTATGCAAACGGTCCGATTGCAATTAGCGCATCATTATTTGATAGGTTCAGGTTTAATTTCTACGGGAATTCGCATGGGTATTCAAGCTAAATCTTTTGATGGCCGTGTTTTTCGTGTTCGAGACTCAAATGATCCATTGGCCTTAGAACTATCGGGTAAAACCATCAGTCAATCCTTGCCAGATTTTGGACTAGGTGTGGTTTATTCGAAGGATAATTGGAATGCAGGAATTTCCATTGACCACATCACAAGTCCTACCTTTACGTTTAATTCGAGTGGGGCTGCGATGCCCTTAGCCATGGTTTTTGCCGCTCATGCTAGTGCTGATATTTTATTGAATACTTCTTTTGATTTCTTGCCCTTTGGTCTATTACGGTATTATTCAGGTAAAATTTTGCCAGAAATGGGGGCCCGAGTTGAATTTCGAGATATGTTTTGGTTGGGTGGGTCTTATCGACTTAATGATGCGGCGGTCGGTATGATGGGGGTTTCTTTATTGAATAATCGGTTAAATCTTGGTTACTCCATTGATTATACCTTAATCAATATAGACGCAAAGTCCTTGTTGACCCATGAGGTATTTCTTAAGTTTAACCTTCCAACGTTTAAATTGGGGGTTCAGTCAGTGCCCATAAAGACCCCGCGTTTTAAGATAAATTAGTTTAAACCTTGGAAAAAAAAGTTAATTCCTTAATTATTATTAGAATAATTCTTTAATTTTGAGGAATTTGATTCTATGTGGATTCTTTTATGATTGGTCAACACAATTAAATAGAATCGATTTCGTTCAATAAATGATATTTTTAATTCGGTTATATGAATTTACAATTTTTAGCAAAGCGTTTGTTTTTGATATCATCCGTTTTAGTCATTGTGACTATGATCAATGGTTGTGGCTCTAAAAACTCAGGAGGATCCAAAACACTAAGTAGTAAAAAAGGAAGTTCAGGGAAAGGCGGCTTATTGAAATTTGGGAAGGGATCTAAAGATGTTCCAGGGATTGCCAACGGTGAAATTGTGGCTACTAATCGCCGTGGTTGGACTCAGCCTACTCCTTATGGAATGGTTTTAGTACCATCTGGTAGTTACATGATGGGCCAAGCGGATGAGGAGATTTCTCGTGCGGGTATAAATTTTAATAAACGTGTGACGGTATCGGCATTTTACATGGATGATACGGAAATTACCAATCATGAGTACCGTCAATTTACAAATTCGTTATTAAAGGATTCTGTTTCGGTCTTGGGTGAGGATAAAATTATGACGGCATATTATCCAGATACGACAGTTTGGAATTCTGATTTTACCTTTCATAATGGCGATCCTATGACGGAATATTATTTTTCTAGTCCTGCTTTTGATCAATATCCAATCGTGGGGGTAAGTTGGGATGCGGCCAAATATTTTTGTTTGTGGCGTTCCAAAATGATGAATGATTATCGTAAAAAGCAAAACATGTACATCCTTCCTCGTTTTGAACTTCCGTCGGAATCAGAATGGGAATGGGCAGCTAGGGGAGGAAGAGCATCAGTCAAATATCCTTGGGGTAACCCTTATATTGCGAATGCGAAGGGCTGTCTGATGGCTAATTTTAAGCCGCATAGAGGTAATTATGATTCGGATGGCTATACTTATACGGCGCCGGCTAATGCCTACGATCCAAATGACTTTGGATTGTACAATATGGCAGGAAACGTGGCTGAATGGTGTGAAGATGCCTTTGCAGATAATGCAGTGGCTATAACATGGGATTTGAATACGGTGAATAAAGATGCTGATGAGCCTAGAAAAGTAACTAGAGGGGGATCTTGGAAAGATATTGCCTATTATTTGGAGACAGGTACACGTGCGTATGAATTGCAAAGTAAAAAACGTTCTTATATAGGCTTTAGATGTTCCATGAGATATCTAGGACGCCCTACCATGAAATAACTTAACATTGATAAACTCAAAAACAAATTGATCAAATGAAAGGATTAGAAAAATCAATTAATGTAGTGGCTAGTTTTGGAGCCGCAGTCGTTATCGTAGGAGCTTTATTTAAAATTGTTCACTGGACAGGTGCTAATGAAATGTTGATGGTGGGAATGTTCACAGAAGCAGCTATTTTTATTTTATTTGGGGTATTGTATTTACAAGCAAAGCCAGATAAAGAATATAATTGGGAGAAAGTTTATCCGGAATTAGTTGATGGCGCTCCCGCTAATACTTCGTCTTCAGCAGGCTTGTCGGCCTTGGCAAACCAACCAAGTTTAGGGGCTGATGTGGTAGAGAATTTAACAAAAAGCCTAAAAGGTTTAACGGATACGGCGAATAGCCTTCAAGAAATTTCTAAGGCGACTGGTGCCACTCAAGATTTCGTTAATACATTGAATAGTTCATCTCAATCTTTGGGTGCCTTGAACAAAACGGTTGCAGATGCGACGACTTCCTTAAGTTCTATATCGATTTCATCTGCGGAGGCGGCTAATTATGCGAAGCAATATGCAAAGGCAGGGGATCAATTAGCCTCATTAAATGCAGTTTATGAGACGGAAATCCAAGAAGCAAGTAAGCATTTGAAAGCGATCAATGGATATTATGGCAATGTCAATACGACAGTAGAGCAAATGGCATCTACGCAAAAAGATGCGGAAAACTTTAAGGTAGAATTGGCTAAATTGAACGCTAACATTCAAGCATTAAACCAAGTTTATGGTAGTATGTTAACCGCTATGAAAGGATAAATTTATGGCAAGTTTAAAAGAAACACCCCGGCAGAAAATGATCGGGATGATGTATTTAGTGTTGACTGCCCTGTTAGCTTTACAGGTAAGTGATGCTTTATTACAAAAATTCAGCCTTTTGAATAGCTCGTTGGAAATTGCTAACCAGTCGGCAAGTTCAAAAAACAAAGGCGTCGTCCAAGGAATCGATGAAAGAATTAAAGATTTGCCTAACCCAGCGGCCTACGCAGATGTGTTGCGCAGAGCAAATGATGTCAGAAAAATTTCGGATGCCTTAGTGAATCATTTGGATGGATTAAAGAGCAAGGTTTTAGAATCTGGTGGAGGCATAGACCCTGAAACGGGTAATATCAAAAATCCAAAAGAAGAAGAAAAGGTTTTTGAATTGATGGTTGGGGCAAATAAGTCTGGTGAAGCCTATAAATTAGTTCCATTATTTGAAGGATTTATTCAACAATTAACCAAGTTGGCCGATCCCGGGACTAAGTTTCCTCCATTGGCTTTAGATGCGAAAGATGATCCTACGGTTAATCGA